>SDBT01002066.1_pt1 | contig 36006 bp, 32 predicted proteins | sample 2277101 | NCBI WGS metagenome assembly SDBT01 (sample SAMN10404973, study PRJNA504765) | marine sediment metagenome | isolation source: marine sediment core GS10_PC15, 103 cmbsf | place: Arctic Ocean: Southern Knipovich Ridge | collected 2010 | reverse complement strand
AAGAGGTCCGGAAAATATCGATTCAAGATGGCTTGAACCGATCGCAGACCAGGGCGCTAGAGACCCTCAAGACAGTATCTCTGGCCCAGACCTGGATTACTGGCTCGGCAGATAAGCCGAAGAGCGATGGCCGGCAGGGCAGGCTTTACCATGGAAACAAAGATTCTCACCATGGGCCGGTTGGGGATTCCTCAGGAGAGGATTGCAAAAAGACTTGATGTCCCCCAACAGACCATTTCTGAACATTTATCAAAATGCCAGAATTGGCAAATCCGATAAATGCTGATTTGTCCACAGGCTTCACAGTCCCGGGGGTTGCTGAAAAGCATGCCTGCCCCGTAGGTCCGGAAGATCGTACTGGGGGCTGGGCAGAAACGATGGTATGGCCCATTGCCTTTGAAGGAAAAATCGAACCCTGGAAGTCGTTCGACGTTCACTGATCATGGGGAAAAAGAAGTGATCTTCCTGACGTGTAGCTCTGCCCCCGGCGTCGCTCTCTGACCTCGCCCTCGTTCCTTACATTATGCAGTTCCGCTTGAAGATACCATTTGCACATCACACCTACTTCAAACATGACCCGCAGTAGAGATGCATGTAGCATATTGTAACGCCGTTGCAATCGGCTTGAACGTCCACATGTTGATAACCGTGAAGCGTTGACCACCGGGTGATCGACCTTTGTGGGGGATCTTTTCTCAGAGTCTGGCTATGTAGTGGATGAAAATAATCCGTACTCAGCCTAACAAACTGGTCGGAGCCGACCTCAACAAATGAATGCCTTCGGGCTAAGATAGGAATGGTGTATTCCTTAACGAATACCACCCAACCTTATCAGTTCGTCCATTTCTTCTCTCTTTAGACTCTTCCCTTCACCCATTTTCGTGTGAAGTTTCTTTTGAAGCGAGATCATCTGTTTGGCAGCTACTGCAAGATTGCGTGCCTGCTTGTCTTGCCCAGATAGTACTACTGATTTCTTGGACAGCATGCTGTCTAAGATGGCAATACCGTCATCGTATCGCCCCAAGTTGCAGTAGTCGTAAGCCAAATGCACATATGACATGAGGTATGCTGGCTGTTCCTGGATATCCAGTTTCAGCAGTTCAATGTTTCGCATGGATGACTCTTGTGGTGTTTCTGCGTACGATGGATTATCAATCTTGAAAGGTTCGGGGAAGAAACGTATTTTCTTAACCCCCGCTTTCGTAAGGCTTGGGTAGATTTGTTCGTGGCACCTCATCACGTATTTGACCCCTGGCATCCTTGGGAAGAGTTTTATCTGGAATGTAGTCATTCCAGGTTGATACCGGTATGCCCACGCATTCTTCTTGCCCTTCTTTGAGCACTTCTTCAAGATAGAAACGTATGAAGGATCTAGATGTTCGTCAGCGTCCATCCAATAAATCCATTTGCACGTGGCTGCTTTTAGGTATTGGTTCCGAGCCGCCGAAAAATCATCAACCCAGGTGAAATCTATCACCCTAACGTGGTCGGTTAACGAATCCACATGGTGCCGTGTACCGTCAGTGCTTCCAGTGTCAATAACAATCACTTCAGGGAATCTTCCAATAAGAGGCGAAAGATTCTTTTTCAGATTCTCCAATTCATCCTTCACTATCACACAGAGGCTTATATCGGGCTTATACCCTAACGATTTCTTTACGCTCATACGTACCGTTCCTCCTTGCGTTTGAAAGGCTGTTGCAAGTGATTTGATCTCTAAAACATTGTCTAAAAAAATAACATATTGGAAGTATGTCAGCATGTCAAGTAAAAACAAATAGTTATGCTAGTTCCAAGGGGGCGCATGTTCGGAAGTTGTCAAAATTGGGAGCTACCTAGTAGCATTAGAAGTAACATAGGCGTAGCAGTGGAAATAGGTCTTTTGGGCGGAAGTGTTGATTCCCTTGCATCATCAAAACTCACACCGCCCAGAAGCCGGTTGTCGATTGCTAGCAAAAATGTGTGTTCAACCACCCAGACGGTTTTCCCAAAGATTTGTAACACCCATCACACCTAACCCTTCCCGTTGATTTTACCTCTCAACCCCCCGGAGCACCTGAATCTGACCACGCGCCTGGGCTTCAGGATCATGTCTTTAGCGGTCTGAGGGTTCCGGCCCTTCCGCTCACGCTTATTCTTGACGTAGAACTTGCCGAACCCGCTGATCAGAACGTCCTCGCCGTTCTCCAGGCTCTTCTTGATGATCTCCAAAAGGGATTCTACCAGCTTAACGGACCTATTCTTGGGAATGTCGAGTTGTGTGTAAAACGAGTGGGCAATGTCATTTTTGGTAAGGGCCATTGGTCGCTGCTCCTATGGAAATGAGTCTTCCGTGTGACCAGACTAGAACTGGATCTGGATTGTTTTCTTACGATTCCCATCATCATTTACGGCAAGGAAGAGTTTTCCCAACCGCTGACACCAGCTGCGCAAATCTCTTTCAAAGGTGGGACAGTCCCCTATGACCTCCAAGACGTTACCGGATTTCATATCAATGGCCTTTACCGCTATTTTGAGAACCGGCTGGGGACATCGTAAACCAACCGTATCCAAGAGTTGTACTGACATGATTACTCCTATCCAATGTGAGCGTGTGGGCGCAGGAACGTTGAGCGCTTAACCGCAGACATCTATCTTAGAATACAGGCAGACTGTCAACGCTACGAGGGCACGCCTGACGAAAACAAACGCTTCCACAATCGCCTCCTCCCTGGTTGTACACAAATCGCCGCCAAATGAGGAGAAGTGATTCCTAACGAAAACCGTAACCATTATACACATGCAAAAATCGTGCGAATGAGCCGGTTGTGTAATTTCAACGGGTTAGCTTTCGCAAGTGGCTAGTTCAGGCCACAACGAGGGAAAGCGGATGCCAACTAGTTGCACAAAAAGTAACACGGACAATAGGAGTGAAATGCCGGGTGACGGGAACGGGCCTACATATTGTAAGTGTCAAAAAGCAGCTCAGAGTCTAGCAAAAGTCTTTGTTCAGCCAAGAGGATGGTTTTCCCATAGATTTGTAAAAGACATCGAAGCTGCCAACGGCATGGTGAGTGGGGGGCAAAATCGGATAGCAAGAAACACAAACTCGTTGCCTTGCCTGGCATCAGCAGATAACAAGGCACTTTAGCCCATGTTCGGTTTTAAAAAGTGTCATTTGGCCCGGCGATTTCTTGTACTAACCGCCAAGCTACAAAGGCTCCGGCAGTTTCGCACTCCTTCAGTAGTGCATAAACATTCAACCCCCTTAATTCCTTTGAGGTGACTCCGATACACTTGGCTATTTGTTTTCCTAACTCCTTTAATGTCATTTCTGCCTCCTTAAAAACGCTTGCCGTTTCTTCGGCATGGCATTGGTTGATCAACAAGATTTTTCAGACTCCCAACAGAATACCATCACCCTGTCAGAAGCCAGGTAGACAGATTTTGACTGGTTCCTCCACGTGCAGCACCGATAAAAATGAATGCGTTCTAAAACTGGATCTGGATTCTCCCCTTATTGCCCCCTTCATCCTTCACGGAAAGCACGACCTTTCCTAGCCGCTCACACCAGGCTCGCACATCTCTCTCAAAGGTTGGGTAGTCTCCCAGAACTTCCAAAATGTCTCCATATTCCATATCTGGAGACTTCACAGTTATCCTTAGGATCGGCTGAGGGCACTTTAGACCGAGGGTGTCTAAGACTACTTCTGCCATGCTCGTTCCTCCTCCTCTAATGAGGATGCAAGAATCGTGCAAAACCTGGAGCGTTTAGAGCATACTTATTCAATTCAAGTGGTTAGGCCATATTGCACTGAAATCAATACGCCCAATATTCCCTATTTCAGGTTACACATTGGAAAAAAGATGCAACCTAGAAGCAAAAAAAAGCAACAAGGGTACGTGGGACGGAATGCCGAGGACAGCGAAAAATTCTGGCATGCTTAATTGTGGCGGGGAACAAGTCGTGAAGGAAAGCATACAATATCTGGAGTGGCCGCTGTGACAGACAAAAACACTGATGACTAGCAAAAGTCTGTGTTCTGGAAAAATCAAAGATTTCAAAAACAAATCCAAGACTCAAGGCTAACTATCCATGAACCGGGAACTAGAGCATGCGTTCTAACGCCCCGGTGGCCCTTAGGGCTCGCGCAAAAATAACTTCACATTTTTGCATCTCAGCTTCAGCCCAGATTTGGCCGATGCCTCATTCGCAAAATCCGTGAAATAGCTAGCTATTCCTGTGGTTTTGCTCACTCGGGTCGGCAAAATCTGAACCAAATCTGAGCGCAAATTCTGCGAACTTATTCTTGCGCGAGCCCTTAGAATCAACGATCACTGCCAGGGGCATGCCTAGGCATAGGGGGGGGGGAACGGGGAACAGAAAAGGCCGGAGGACCTCAAAGCTGTTGGACTCTTAGAGAAGGGATGGAGGTCCCCGCGACCTTACCCCTACTTTAGGCATGGATTGCTGGACGGGCAATGAGACGAACAGTGTATTTTGCGGCAGAAAAACCTGTGTTTTCGACGGGCAGGTTTGGTCAAGGCGCAAAAGAAAGCCCCGACACCGGGGGATGCCGAGGCTTTCACAAAAAGGAGGCTTCACATGAAAAATTCATCGAAGCCGCTGTTCAAATACACGGGTTCCGGGGATATGTCAAGGAAGAGATTCTATCGTGGTTGCCAGGCGTTCGGGTGTATCCATGAATTGTATGCCAAGCCCGCCTGGATCGCTCTGGACGATTTTGCCTATGACCTTGACTACTTTTTCATGGTCGGGGATTGTAAACATCAGATCAATTCTTTTATCAATAGCCAGGACGTACGGGGTTTCGATAAACACTCCGCCAAGGCTTATGTTCCTGGCGTACGCTCGGAAGATTGGCCCCCAAGAAAGTGCGCTCACGGGTAGATGGCAGGCTTTTCTGGAATGTGCTCTTCGCTCTTGGGCTTTGGTCGGGCGCATGGCAAGCTCCTTTCATGGTGTTTTCCTTTTTATCGGCACGGTGGGAAAAAGTGTGAGTGGTTTGGCACGAAACCACTCGCCAGGAGCGTGTGAGATGATATGAGTCGATGTGTTCAGAGGGGGACATCCATAAAATCACAAAAATCTTGCCCGTCTCAGCTCAAAACCTGCTTTGGGAATCCAGAGATTTAAGGGATGGTCATGTTCTTGGGATCTTCTTTCAAAGAAAGGGATTCTTCACACCATGGACAGTTCGTGCAACCCAGAAAACAGCCCGAACATCTGCCTTAAACAAGGGAGATTGAAAGAGACCTTTGAAAGTCCACAAAAAAACCCCTTGACTCCATTAAGGAAAATCAAGGGGTTAGGTATTTCCTGGTAGTCCCAACGGGGATCGAACCCGTGTCTTCGGCGTGAGAGGCCGATATCCTAGACCGCTAGACGATGGGACCACAACAGTTTGGCTGTTTGTTGTCTCTGTAAATTACAGAATGGGGCCTATTTTGTCAATGTCTTTTCAAAGGCCTTCTTGTTTTCGATAAGGGCCTGCACCGGCTTCATGCCGAAAGCGTCGCTTTCCTCGATGGCCTTGAGGACGGATCCTCCACCCGTGAAAAAATAATACATGGCGTCATCCAACACGGCAAGATACAGGCCCGGACACAGGCTCTTGAATTCCTGCAACGTGTCTCCGCCGCCATAGAGCTTCCAGGCAGCTCGGTTCTTGTCGATTGTCTGATCAAGGGCTTGGGAGCCTGCAGTAAAATAAGGTGTGTAGCCCATGACCGCATTGACAAAGATTGTTTTGGCAGAACCGATTACATCGCAAACCCTTGAGTCGGAAAAAGACTTGCGATCGATGTCCAGAACGTATCCGTAAGATTTTCCTGCTTTAAAGTCGTCGATTGCAATAGTTCTGTACTTTCCTTTAACCTTTCTGCCTACCTTGTCTGCCTCCACGATATAGGGAAGTTCCACTATCTTCTTTTTCTTCTTGTCAAGGGACACAAGCTTTTTTGCCGCCTTGATATCTTCTTCTGAGACACCGGCAATCCTGATGTCATACTTTGCGCTAAGGTACGTGTTGTAAATGACCCCGCCCAAGATAAGATAATCCACCTTCTTATAGAGCTCGTTCAAAGGCCCTATCTTGGTATCATATTTCGCACCGGCCACTACTGCCACAAACGGCCGTTCGGGCTTTAAGACCTGGTCCAGATTCTTAATCTCTTCTTGCATGAGAAAACCCGCATATGAGGGTAAGTACTTGGTTATGTCATAGGTAGAAGCATGGGGCTGCCACGAACCAAACGCGTCGTTGACAAACACGTCTGCAAGGCCCGCAAGCTGACTGACAAAAGATTCTCTTAGTTCGCCGGCAACCTCTTCTCCTTCAAACCACCGGGTGTTGGCCAGGTATATGCCGCCAATCTTTCGCTGCTTCAGCTCCTTGATGGCCAGGTTGATAGAGGTGTCGATTCCCACAATACCCCGTTTGTCTTGAACCCGGAACGTGGGCACGTAGACTTTGGTGTGAAGTTTGCGTTCAATGTAGGCGGCAATCGGCTCTATGGAGGTAGAGGCATCACAGGTGATCTCTCCGGTTTTTTTGTCACGGGGACGCCCCACGTGCGTCATAAGTATGATCCGCCCTCCCCTTTCGACAATATTGTAAAGTGTGCCGATTGTGCGATCGATGCGATATGGGTCATGGATGACTCCGTCTTTTACCACATTGTGATCCACGCGGACCAGCACCACCTTGTCGGCCAGATCCGCATCCTGAATGACCGGAAGCTTGTTCTTATTGTGCGTGCGTTTCATCTTTCCCCTGCTCAGTATTGTTTCGTTTCAGAGATTTTTCATTCTCTTTCCTTCCTCTTATTGCTGTATCTTGACGCCCTGTCTTCGGCCAAAGATCAGGTAGATGAGCCCTCCCAGGCACGGGACAAAGACGACAAATATCCCCCACAGGGCCTTTTTTCTTATCGTGCCAAAGTCTCTGTGTGCAAGATCCACGATGCCCCAGAACGTAGGCACAATGGGGAGCACCAGTATCAGTACGATCAGACCATAACTCATGTGCAGAACTCACGAGACCTTTGAAAAACACCCCCTTTCGCCCAATTTCTGCGTCAGGCTCAAATTCTAATCCTCAAAATACTCAATGTATTCCTGTGGTTAAAATTATCGCCTTCCTTGAACTTGAACGAAATTGAGCATTTTTCAAAGGTCTCCTCACTAAACCCGGAAGTCTGTGCGAGACCACTGACACCCGCTTGCCTGGTTACTCACTTCCACTTCAGACCTGACAGACTCTCAGCCACCTTCAGGATGGCATCCGCGTAATATTTGCTGTTATTGTAGCGCAGCACAACTTTAACTGCCTTATGCCGGCTCAGCCCCGGCCGCCATCCATGCTGCTTCAGGTAATTTGCGATACTCTCAATGGAATCCTCATGATGATACAGGTTGATCCGACCGTCCTGATTTCCATCCTTGGCGTATTGCAGCACACTCGTGGGCATGAACTGAGCAATCCCCAATGCGCCGGCAAACGACCCATACATGGAACAGGGGTCCATGTCTTCCGCACGTACATGCCTGAAATATGCCTTGAGTTCCTTATATGCCCAGGCCGATTTTCGCCCGGCCCATGTATCAAACTGGGCTCTTGAATAGCCTTTCTTGCCCTTGCCATGGGTTCGCCAGACAGCATCCTGGTTGGTCTTGTCACCCAATGCCGCAAGGCTTGACAAGGTGTTTACTACCAGGCGGTTGCCCACGAGCCTGCCCAGGTTTGACTCCACAAGGATAATGGCGGTAATGACCCCGGGCTCTACACCGTAAGCCTTCTGGGTGCGCTGTAAGGCCTTTCGATGCTTCTTTAGGTATTTCAAGGCCGGCTTGATGGAAGAACGGCTCGAGAACTGATCGTAGTTCAACAGAGCTTCACGGTGTGAAAAATAGGTGGCAATGCCTTGCTGGCCAAAGTGAACCTCCGGTCTGGAATAAATGGCTCGTACAAAGGACTTGTCAAATCCGTCCCGAACAAGTCGCTTTTCCAGGCCGGCAAAGGCATGGGGGCTCTTTGACGGCTCGCACCGGATAGTCGGAGTCCAAGCCAGGACAAAGGCAAACCCAATAACCACAATTGCAAGCAACCGCAAGGCGGATCGTCTGCGGCTACAGCGGAACAACGAAGTAGAACTCATTTCCGTCCTCTTGTGCGGTGTGACCAACGATACCTCCGTGTACTTCAATAACATTTTTTACAAAATGAAGCCCGTGCCCTGTCCCTTCCATTGACCCCTGACGTCCCACGCGAAAACCCTCATCAAAGATGCGGCCCCCATCTGCCTGATCAATTGATGGACCTGACGTAGACACATTAAAGCGCACGCCGTGGTGCCCAGAGCCAAAAAAATTCTTGATCATCGAAGTTTTGCAGTCCATTCTCTTGACTCTGTTTCCTGAAGCGTCCACTACCGATTCAGTATACTTGACTGCATTTGAGAACAGATTGGCAAACACCTGGGCCATCAACCCTTTGTCCACCTTAACCTGTATGTCTTCAAATGCCTTATCATCTTTCATAGCATAGTGTATGCCAATATCTTGTTGGACCAACCGGCCTCTGTGTCGCTCGAGCTGAGGCAGTATGATGTCCTTCCACATGTGACACGGGCCCTTTTTCAGTATGTATTCGCCATACAGGAAGTGGTCCGGACGAAACAAGGTTTCCAGAAAAAGGCTGGCGTGTTTGTAGTGTTTTTCTATTCCCTCCTGATCTTTGAATATAGCCCTGTTGATTACGACTATCCCTTCAAATATCTCACTTATCCTGGCATACAATTCAGGGTGTCCAGCCTTGATCTCGTCAAGCACCGTTCCAAGTTCAGCCTCCATCTCTTTGCTGATGTTCAGATATCTTCTGATCTTTCTGAAATAATACTTGTAGCGGAGGTTAGGCACAATAACATTGTGCTCAATATCTGCCACCAGATTATTGATGAATTTGATGTGCTGGATGTTCTGATCAGAAAGGAATTTGTTGTAGAGATTATACCCTATGCGGTTGACATACTTTTCAACAAAGAACAGCTGACCTTGGGTGAGGTGATCGGCCTGGACCAATTCGAAAATGCCAATAACGTCTCCTGAGGTCTCAAACAAAATACGACTGGCAGGTGTCTTTCTACCCGGGATCGGTACCACGTAGACATTCCCGTGCCAATAGGGCGTATCTGTGACTTTGATGTGGTCGGGGATTGTATCCTGTGTATCATCGAGGCTACGCTCACTATTTGCCACCCATTTCATGTGATCTCCCCTGGGTTCGATCACATACAGATTGCTCTGGAGTCCCAAAAACACACGAGGCACGGCAACGCTGATGATGTATAGATTCTGCAGGCCGTCATATTCTTGTGCCAGGTCAAAAAAGGTGTTCAGGGCCGCCATTTCGGATCTTTCAAAATCATACGCGGCGTAGTCTTCCCTTTTCCGTTCGACCCGTTCTATGATAGTGGAAAATGCATCCATGGGATCCCTGTGGTCCATTGTTGATTATACGCAAGGCAAAAGGCCGCCTGCACATTCCGGACACATCTTACCCCTTGCCAATGCCTCTGTATAAAAAGCCCGCCTTTTCGGCCTTGGCCCGATCCACGACATTTCGCCCGTCCACGATAATGGGCGTGCGCATGAGGAGCTTGAGCTTCTTGAGGCTCAGCCTGAAGTATGGTTTGTGGCTGGTGGCAATCACGATACAGTCAGCACCTGTCACCACGTCCTTTAAGTTGCGGCTCAACTCAGCCTCAGGGAACCTTCGCACATGGGGATCATGGGCCACCACCTCGGCGCCATAGGCCTCCAGTTCCCGAATCAGGTCATAGGCAGGGGTATTTCTGACATCGTCGGAGTTTTCAAGATAGGCAACGCCCAACAGTGCGATCTTGGCATCTCTGAGGCGTATTTTCTTGGATGCCAGCGACTTCTTGACCATCTCAGTGGCGTGGATCGGCATAGAGTCGTTTATCTTTCTGGCCAGCTGAACAAACTCGGGATTGATGGGGCGCTTGCCGTACTTCTGAACACCATAGTTTAGAAGCCACGTGTCTTTTGGAAGACAGTGCCCTCCAACGCCGATGCCAGGCACATGCATATGCCGTTCGACGCGGGAGTTGATCAGTTCGCGCACCTCGTAAATATCGATGCCCAGACTTTCACACACCATGGCCATCTCATTGGCAAAGGCGATGTTTACGTCCCGATAGGCGTTCTCCATGGTCTTCGAAGTCTCGGCCGTGAGGACATCCGTAGCCAATATCTTGGCCTTGACGATCCTTTTGTACATCTCAACGGCCTTGTCGCGGCTTCTCTTGTCGACGCCACCCACGATCCTGGGAAGATTGACAATGTAGTCAAGCAGACGCCCCGGCATGACCCGTTCATACGAATAGGCCAGGTAGAAATCTTTGCCCGCCTTGAGCCCGGATTTTCTCTCCAGCAGAGGCTGCACCACGTACTGCGTCGTGCCCGGCGCGACAGTCGATTCGATCACGACCAGGGTCTTCTTCTTGACGAAAGAGCCCACGTGCCTGGAAACCTCCTTGAGAGAAAGATACCTTGGCTTGTGATCTGCACCGTCAGTGGGCGTTTGTACGTCGATCAGCACGATGTCCATGCTGGAAATGACCGAAAAATCATCGGTCACACGAAACGTGCCCTTCTTGACCACGCGCTTTATCAAATCGTCCAGCCCGGGTTCGTGGCCTTCAAAGGGGGACTTGCCTGCATTCAGAACGTCAAGCTTCCATCCCGAGCGCTGAGAACGCCTCTGAATCCCGGTCACATCAAAACCCCGCTGGTCTGCCAGCAAGGCAGCCACCGGGACACCAACGTAGCCCATGCCGACAACAGCGATCTTTGTTATGGCCTTTCTTGTCATCTTGACCTCAGTTCCCACCCAGAAATGGCATCTTTTGCCCCGACACTGCGTTCTCCGCGGGTCTCTGGATACTGGATTCTGACTCCTTTCTTCTGTTTTCTTTTTCCGATCCTACTGAAATCCGACTCAGGGCTCGCGAAAAAATAACTTCCCAGAATTGGCGCTCAGATTTGGGTCGGATTTGGCCGATCCGATTGAGCAAAGCCACAGGAATAGCTAGCTATTTCGCGGGCTTTGCGAATGAGGCATCGGTCAAAGATGGGCTGAAGCTGAGATGCAAAAATGTGAAGTTATTTTTGCGCGAGCCCTGAGTACCTAATAATTCATATACGTTAGCCCCAGGCAAATTACAAGTCAAAAGCATCAGGCCTTGATTTGGCGCTATGTCTGATGGTATGAGACTGTCAAAGAGGTAACAGTTTAGGTTTTTGAAAAACAGCCATTTTTCAGACGGCCAAGGTGTTAGTCAAAGAGAAGTGTTTTAGAGGAGACTCCCTTGAAGGACAAAAAGGCAAGAAAAACGATCTTTGTATGCCAGGGTTGTGGCTATCAAGCACCTAAATGGATGGGAAAATGCCCCGACTGCGGCCAATGGAACACGCTGGTGGAGGAACTGCCTCACGCAGCGCCTACGCTTTCATCCCGTCAGGCTGGGTCAGGCTTGCCAGCCCGTCCCATTCCCATTGATTCAGTAGAGATTGAGCACCTCACACGCTTGGCCACGGGGATACAGGAATTTGACCGGGTACTGGGAGGAGGGCTTGTGCCGGGATCTCTCATCCTGATTGGAGGGGACCCGGGTATCGGAAAATCAACGCTGATGCTTCAGGTTTTGCACCGGCTTGCCTCTAACGACCACAAGGCGCTGTATGTTTCCGGCGAGGAATCCGTGCAGCAGATCAAGCTTCGCAGCAGCCGCCTTGAGACCCTATCTCATGGCTTGTGGGTAGTGTCTGAGATAGGGCTCGAATCGATTGGGGCAATGGTGGATGAGATGTTGCCTGATGTTATCGTGGTTGATTCCATTCAAACCGTCTTTACTCCGCAGCTAACTTCTGCCCCTGGAAGTGTGAGCCAGGTGCGGGAAGCAACCATGACGCTTCTTTTGCTGGCAAAGCGCACGGGTATACCGATCTTTGTTGTGGGACACGTTACCAAAGATGGTGCCATTGCCGGCCCCAGGCTCCTGGAGCACATGGTGGACACTGTACTGTATTTTGAGGGGGGACAAAACAATGTCTTTCGGATCCTGCGGGCGGTCAAGAACAGGTTTGGTTCCACCAACGAGATTGGCGTGTTTGAGATGAAGGACAAGGGGCTGTGCGAGGTTGCAAATCCTTCGTCGGTCTTTTTGACCGAACACCCGTGTGTTGTGCCTGGTTCTGTGGTCACCTCCACCATGGAAGGCTCAAGGCCCATATTGGCCGAGATCCAGGGCCTTGTGACCAGATCTTCACTCGGCACACCACGGCGCACAGTGCTCGGGGTGGACTACAACAGGGTGTGTCTTCTTGCAGCGGTTATGGAAAAAAAGCTGGGTCTGCAATTGATGAACCAGGATATCTTTGTGAATGTAGCCGGAGGTGTGAGAGTGGCTGAGCCGGCCGTGGATTTGGGCATTGTCTCGGCTCTTGCCTCCAGTTTCTTTGACAAACCTGTGCAACACCGCACGGTGGTGTTTGGCGAGATCGGCTTGACAGGGGAAATTCGCGGCATCAGCCAAGTTGAGCCCAGGGTGCATGAGGCACAAAAGATGGGTTTTGAACGCTGCCTTCTTCCACTCGACAATCTCAAGCACCACAAAAAGCCGGCCAGTATGGACCTTGTCGGGATCCGAACAGTCACTGAAATGGCTGATTTGTTGTTTTGACTTGAAAAATTTGGATTTTGTGCTATCATGCCGCAGTGATAAGCGACCAGTGGCACGATCACTACACTGCGCGCGCCCACAGGGAAGGGTTTCCAGCACGATCAGTTTACAAGCTTGAGGAGATCCAAAAGACCTTTCGTGTCCTGAGGAAAGGAAACCGGGTCCTTGATTTGGGCTGCAGTCCGGGCTCGTGGTTGCTCTTTGCCTCCAGGATCGTGGATGACAAAGGCCTTGTCGTTGGCGTGGACATTAATCCGGTTTCTCTGAGACTGCCCCCCAATGCTCGGTTCGTAAGGCACGACGTTCTTTCGTGGGGCGAATCATTCGTGGAGGCTATTGGGAAAAGATTTGACACCGTCCTGAGCGACATGGCCCCACGTACAACGGGCAGCAAGTATGTGGATGCGTGCAGATCTCTTGAACTGAGTGAATGTGCCCTACGCCTGGCAGCGAGAGTTCTGAGGCCGGGTGGAACCTTTGTGTGTAAGGTATTTCACGGTCCTGACTTCAAGGAGTTTTCAAATCAGGCCAAGAAATGCTTTGGCCGGGTGGCACACGCCAAGCCAAAGAGCAGCAGAAAGGCAAGCAGAGAAATCTACGTTGTTGGATTGGGAAAAAGACGCCGGGAAAAGACTCAAAGCGAGTGAGAAGGAAACATGTCAGGGCATTCAAAGTGGAGCACGATCAAGCGTAAGAAGGGCGCCACAGACGTCAGGCGCGGAAAGATCTTTTCCAAGTTGATCAAGGAGGTCACTGTGAGCGCCCGTATGGGGGGAGGCGATCCAGATGCCAACCCACGTTTGCGGGCCGTCATTGCCACGGCCAAGGCGGAAAATATGCCCAAAGACAACATTGAAAGGGCGATAAAGAAAGGCACGGGAGAACTTGAGGGCACCACCTACGAAGAGGTCTATTATGAGGGATACGGCCCTGGCGGAGCCGCAGTCCTGGTCGAATCCCTTACAGACAACAAGAATCGTGCGGTGGCCGACGTACGCCATGTCTTCAGCAAAGCCGGGGGAAGTCTGGGTGAGGCAGGGTGTGTGGCCTGGATGTTTGAAAAAAGAGGGCTGTTCGTATTGGACAAAGAAAGCACAGACGAAGACACACTCATGGAAATAACACTGGATGCCGGGGCTGAAGACATCCGCGATGAAGAAGGGGCCTTTGAGGTAGTTTCGTCTCCTGAAAACTTTGAGCAAGTCAAAACTGCTCTGGATGAAAAGGGTTTGCAGTATGCGCTTGCCGAGATCACGATGCAGCCCAAGAGCACGGTCAAACTGGAAGGCAAGGACGCCGAGCAGATGCTGCGGCTCATGGACGGCTTGGAGGACTGCGACGACGTTCAGAAGGCCTATTCGAATTTTGACATCTCTGACGAGACCCTTGAGGAGATGAGCGGAACATAGGTTTTGCGATGGTTATTGGCCCGTGCTTTTTTTCACAAAAAACTCTTGTAAAGGAATTTGTTTTGGTATAAATGCAGCTGCGTTGATTATCATCACGTAGGGGGAGAGAGGCGAGACCGCTTTGTTAGTATTGGACGAACTCCGGTACTCTGAAGAGCATGTGTGGGTCCGACGCGACGGGGAGCACACCGTCACCCTCGGCATGACTGATTACGCCCAACTGGAGTTGGGGGAACTCAACTATGTGGAGCTCCTCAACGAGGGTGATCACATGGCGTATTGCGAACCTTTCGGCAGTGTGGAGTGTGCAAGAATAGTTACCGACCTCTATGCCCCTCTTGGTGGCAAGGTCGTTGAGATCAATCGAGACGTCTTAAATAATCCCAAGCTGATCAATTTCTACCCTTACAGCCAAGGCTGGATTGTTCGGGCGAAGCTAAAGACGTTTGATGAACTGGATGAGCTTATGTCCTCAGACGATTACGAGGAGTATGTTCTGGCCAATTCCCCTTGAGCACCCACCCCCATCCTCCTCTATCTCGACCCCAGGGGAACCACGTCTGCCCCTTTGGGGATCTCAAATTCAAATAACGACAGATCCGGACTTCGGTCAAACTCAAAGTTGGAAAATCGTATGCTGGTCTTGTCTCCAAAGGCATTGCAGGTAATGGACTGGACTATGTCAAAGGTCTTCTTTGACACGAAAAGAAGCAGCTCTGCAAGATCTGACCGTTTTGTTTTTGGAACCAGCCTTAAGACGTACTGGCCTTTTTGCTGAGACTGCTCGGGTGCCACCTCAACTACAAAATCCTTTTGAAGGCTTGCTGGATCTGTGAAGTATTCCAGCCCAGTGCTTTCCCCAAGACTCCCAGCGGCTGGACCCGACATGACTTGGTTTTCGGCTGGTCTGTAAATCCACAGTGTCTTGCCGTCGGTAATAATGAGATAGTCTTCCGGTATCTTGTAGTGCCAGCGCATCTTGGCCGGCGGCCTGAGATAGACATGTCCCTCTGCGGCATCAACGATGCCCATGGCCTGAAGGTGAGACTCCTGTACGAAATCGGCCTCAAACCCGGCTGTTTTGTATCGTTTCTGGACACGTTCCAAGATCTCGGGAACAGACATCGCCTCTGCAGCAGCAATGGGCCTGTGTGGCAAAAGCGCAGACAGTGTGAACCACACGACAACACAAACACACAGGAGGATGGATACAAGGAGCTGAACATTTTTCAAAGGTCTCATCCTATTCCTCATAGCCCCTGACCAGCACTTCTCGCGGCCTGCTTCCGTCGCTGGGGCCTACAACGCCTTCGCGTTCCATGGTCTCGATCATTCGTGCAGCCCGATTGTATCCCACTCTGAGCCTGCGCTGAACCATGGAGATGGAGGCCTGCCGTGTCTCGGTAACCAGGGCCACTGCCTCATCATATTTTATGTCATATTCGTCTTCGCCCTTGTTGTTTTCATCCTCCGGGACGGCCTTCAGCACCTCTTCTTTGTATTCGGGTTTGCGCTGCTTTTTCAGAAATTCTATCATCGCACCGATCTCTGTTTCCGAAACATAGGCCCCGTGAATTCGCTGCAGCTTGGCAGTGCCCGGAGGAAGCAGCAACATGTCGCCGTTTCCGAGCAAGTTTTCGGCGCCATTGGAATCCAGAATGGTTCTGGAATCTGTGCGGGAAGAAACCTGAAAGGATATCCTTGCAGGAAAGTTTGCCTTGATGATTCCGGTCAGCACATCCACTGAAGGCCTTTGAGTTGCGATCAATAGGTGAATCCCTGCCGCACGAGCCATCTGGGCCAGACGCGTCAGGGCCACCTCAACATCGCGGGAGGCTACCAGCATGAGATCTGCCAACTCGTCGATAACGATCAAGACAAGGGGTAGTGGTTCATCTGCGGCGGGACTCTGAGGGGGCGGTGAATCTTTCGAGCCCTTGGCCTGTCCAAGGGCCTTTTTTTCTTTGGCCAGCCTCTTGTTATACTGATGTATGTCTCGCACACCCTTTTTCGCCATCATGACATAGCGATGCTCCATCTCCCTGACTACCCAGTGCAGTGCGCGTGTAGCCTTCCTGGAATCGACAACTACAGGCGAAATCAAATGAGGCACGCCTTCATAGATAGATAACTCTATGCGCTTTGGGTCGACCAACAGGAGTTTGACCTCTTCCGGAGTTGCCTTGTACAGGACACTGCAAATCATGGCATTCAAGGCAACACTCTTGCCTGAGCCGGTAGCGCCGGCTATCAAAAGGTGCGGCATTTTTGCAAGATCTGCTACTACCGGATCTCCCATGATATCTTTGCCCAGGGCCATGGTAAGCTTGGGCTTGGATCTTTGAAAGGTTTCCGAAGCAATCACATCTCTTAACCTGACGATCTCCCGCTGTTCGTTGGGCACCTCTATGCCTATGAGCCCTTTGCCGGGGATGGGGGCCACAATACGAATACTTTCGGCCCGAAGGGCCAGAGCCAGATCATCGGCCAGGTTTACAATCTTGTTGATCTTGATACCCGGCGCAGGTTCGTACTCGTACATGGTCACAACAGGCCCTGGTGACACTGCCGCCACCCTGCCTGAAACATCGAAATCGCTCAGCTTCTTTTCCAACAGCCTGGACTGCATTTGAAGGCTGTCGTGGTCCATTGACTTCACATCAGCATCAGAGTCCCGAAGCAGATTCACCGAAGGCAGCTTGAATCCGTCACCAGGCGTCATGAATTCAAAAACTTCCTGCCTGCGAACCGGGACCTGCTTGAACTGCTTGGGCGAGCGTTTCACGATCGGAACAGAAGCGTCTTTTCTTTGAGGAAGCTTCTTGTCCGACTCGGTACGCTGCCTTGCCTTGTGGCGACGTTCCTTCCAGATTACAAAAGCGGTCTTTGTCTGCCTAAACAGTGAACTTGATAGCCTCACACACCCCTCCAACAACGTGCCGAGAGACACCCTGGTAGTCATTATGAAAGCTATGGTCCACAAGGCGAGCAAAACAACGAGCCCACCGGTTGTGCCGGCACCTTTTGTGACTAGCTGGGCTAGGGTCGCTCCTATGATCCCGCCGCTGGAAAACCTTTTTCCAAAAACCAGGTAGTCGGCGTGATGGACCGAAAGCAACCCCGCGGTTGCCACCACAAGCAAAAGACCCCCTGCAACAGCCAAAAGCACGATCCCGCTTGAATATTCCTTGATAACGTACAGCATTATGATGAGCAAGATGACCGGAATCCAGAACGCACCCAATCCAAATGCAGCCATGAACAGGCCTGCCACATGGGCACCTACCGGCCCGAAGAGGTTGTGAACTTCTCCGGAAGAGCGCACACGATTTACGGAAGGGTCCGAGGGATGAAAGGAAAGGAGACTCGCGGCCACAAAAATCAAGGCAAAGACTAGGATAACTCCGATGATTTCCTTGCGCATCTTACCCTTCATACGTCCGCAATGAGATACTTTAACCCTTGGGCTCACCAGATTGACTTTCGGGCTGTCCACCTTGTATCTTTTGCAACTCCTGTCTCATGATGGAGTGGACCGATTCCATAAGTACTTCCTTAGTCTTGTTGTCGTAAGAAGTTGTGTCGACAGGCGAACCAATACTGACCACAATGTGACCGGGTCTTACCCGAAGACTCCCTTTGGGCAGCACATGGCGAGTCCCATAGATAACCACAGGCACAATCGGCTCTCCAGAGTGAATTGCCAGATAGAACCCTCCTACCTTGAAAGGCTCGACTTTACCGTCTGTGCTTCGCGTGCCCTCCGGAAAAATCACCACGGAAACTCCCCGGGCAATCTTTTGAGATGCTGCCTTAAGGCTTTTCAGGGCTGACCTCCTATTAGATCGGTCAATACTGATATATCCCACCCGTGCCATTGCATATCCAAAAAGCGGAATTCGGAAAAGCTCTGCCTTGGCCAGCCATCGAAACTGCACAGGAAGATATCCAAGCAGTGCAAGGATGTCGTACATGCTTTGGTGATTGGCCATGTAAACGTAAGTGCCACAAGGATCGATATGATCCAATCCTTCAACAGTCACCTTGACCCGGCTGACAAAAAGGACGGATCTTGCCCACCACCTTCCCATCAGATGCTGCACGTTGCCACCCTTTGTCAAAAAGGATATGCAGATAACAAGAAAACCAACAACGCACGTTGTCAAAACCACCCAGATTGCCGTCAAAACTGTCAGGATCATAACTGATAATTATGTGCTTCCGCCTGTCTACGCCAGAATCTTGAGAGTCTCAAATATGGTGTCGGCGAACTGAATAATGCTTTGCCTCTGTTCAGCATTAGCATAGCGGATGCAGTCGCAGCGGACCCTGTTTCGCGTTCGGATCAGCAATTCAAAAGAGATAGCCTCTTGCCGCAGTTCAACAGCAAAACACAAAGGATGGCAGCCTGCATGGGCCGCCTGAACCTGGTCTAACAGGTCATTGTCCAACGGTATCCAGTAGATACCTTCTATTTGAGAAGGGCCAAAACGCTCATCCAGATACGCCCTGAGGCTTTCACAGTCTTGGGGCCGCAGTTCGTCGATACGATACTGTTTCATAACATGTCCCAGCTTCCCTGACAGAGCAAAGCCCCAACATCAATAACACCTTTTCCTATCATATGTATTGTCTATTACAAAGAAAAAACCAGCCTCTCACACCACCTGTGGGTCGGCAAACACGTTAAAACAATTGACACACTGGAGGGCCGCTGATAGGAATTCCTGATAGGAACACAAAGAAAAAAGTACGAACTGAGAGCTGTAAATTGGCCAAACGCAAACTTCACAGATACCTTTGTATTGATATGCATTGCCACACCCATTATTCTTCTGACGGCATGGGAACTGTCAAGTCAGTCCTCAAAAAGGCCTCGAAGCTCGGTATCGGGATTTCAATCACTGACCATAATAGCATCTTAGGGGTTCAGGAGGCCCTGGAGTTGGCGGTGGACGAAGTGGTGGTCATCCCTGCCATTGAAGTCACTACAAGAGAGAGAAAAGATCTCATCATCTATTTTTACTCGCCGGACGAGATAGTGGACTTCTACAATGAATATATCAGTACTCGGCGCACCAGAAGAGTCTTGAACAGGACAAGCTTGGCACTAGAAGAATTGATAAAGGCCGCCAGGCAGTATCATGTGTTCATAGGTGTTCCGCATCCCTTTGGTGTTGCCTACAAGAACCTTTACAGATACCTGAAAAGGAAAAAACTAAGCTCCCTCATGCGTTTGGTGGATGGATTTGAAGGGATGAATCCGACATTGACCAAGGCCAGCAACCTGAAGGCTATGGACCTGGCCGCGTCGTTTGACAAGCCCATTTTCGGGGGAAGTGATTCCCACTCAGTTGCTCGGATAGGGCAAGTGCTGACATGCTCTCGAGCCAACACTTATGAAGAGTTCCTGGATAATCTGGCTGTTGGTGACAGCTTTGTGGTAGGGAAAAAAAACTGCATCTACCCGTCGCTAAACAAAGACACCGCCGTCACATAATACCCTTTATTTGTCCTCCTTCACCTCCTCAAAGTCTGCATCAACCACGTCTTCATCAACAGTCTGTTTGGGTTCGGATTGCTCCGAAGCCCCGGCCGCCTGCTCACCCGCCGCCTGCTCTCCACCAGAGGCCTTTGCGTACATGGCTTCGGCCAGCTTATGAGAGGCTTGCATCAACTCTTCAGTCAGACGCTTGATCTCGTCGGCGTCGGTCCCCTCCATGGCTTTCTTGAGGCTTTCCGCAACCCCTTCGATGTTTGCCTTGACTGTCGGGTCTACCTTGTCACCCATTTCCTTCAGAGACTTCTCTGTCTGGTAAATGAGACTGTCGGCCTGATTCCGGGCTTCAGCCAGGTCCTTTTTATTTTTGTCTTCTTCTGCGTGCATCTCAGCATCCTTGACGAGCCTTTCAATCTCTTCTTCTGACAGTCCGCTAGAAGCTGTTATCTGTATGGATTGTTCTTTGCCGGTTCCCAAGTCTTTGGCCGACACGTGCACGATCCCGTTGGCGTCAATATCAAAAGCAACCTCAATCTGGGGCAGGCCCCGCGGGGCAGGAGGTATGCCTACGAGTTCGAAACGGCCCAAGGTCTTGTTGTATTCAGCCATCTCACGTTCGCCCTGAAGCACGTGGATTGAAACCGCGGGCTGATTGTCAGCCGCCGTGGAAAATATCTGGCTTTTCTTTGTGGGAATGGTCGTATTCTTTTCGATCAACTTGGTGCACACACCCCCGAGGGTTTCAATTCCCAGGGAAAGCGGAGTGACATCGAGCAAAAGTACATCCTGGACATCCCCTTTTAGCACGCCGGCCTGAATACCCGCTCCAAGGGCCACCACCTCATCGGGATTAACCCCCTTGTGAGGCTCTTTGCCAAATATATCTTTCACCTTTTTCTGAACCGCCGGCATGCGAGTCATGCCGCCCACCAAAATCACCTCGTTGATCTCAGAGGCCTTCAATCCTGCATCTTTCATGGCCATCCGGCAGGGCTTCTCCACCTGTTCCACCAGGTCTTCGACAAGGGATTCCAGCTTGGCCCTGGTCAGCTTGATATTCAAGTGTTTCGGCCCACTGGCATCTGCGGTAATAAAGGGCAGATTAACATCGGTCTCCATGGCAGTAGAAAGCTCCATCTTGGCCTTTTCAGCGCCTTCCTTTAAGCGCTGCAAGGCCATCTTGTCATTGCGTATGTCGATTCCCTGATCTTTTTTGAATTCATCTGCCAAGTAATCGATAATCCTTTGATCAAAATCCTCCCCACCCAAGTGGGTGTCTCCGTTTGTGGACTTAACCTCAAACACACCCTCTCCGATCTCCAGGACAGATATATCAAAGGTGCCTCCGCCCAAATCAAACACCGCTATTTTCTCGTCCCCTTTTTTGTCCAGACCGTAGGCAAGAGAAGCCGCAGTAGGCTCATTAATGATCCGAAGCACATTGAGACCGGCAATTTTTCCTGCATCCTTGGTGGCCTGCCGCTGGCTGTCGTCAAAATATGCCGGCACGGTGATTACCGCATCGGTTACTTTTTCGCCCAAGTATTCTTCTGCCGTCTTCCTCATGGCCTGCAGGATCTGTGCTGAGACTTCAGCCGGACTGTGAGTCTTGCCCTCAACCTCCACCTGAACATCACCATTGGCAGCCTGGGTAATCTTGAAGGGACAGATTTTCTTGTCTCGCTGAGCCTCCGGCGAAGAATACTTTCGCCCGATAAGCCGCTTTACTGCAAACACGGTATTTTCCGGGTTGGTTACAGCCTGTCGTTTGGCGGCCTGGCCTACTAGTCTCTCTCCGCTGCTGGTCCAGGCGACCATGGACGGTGTGGTCCTTGCCCCTTCGGGGTTAGTAATCACCTTGGGGTCTTTTCCCTCCATAACAGCCACGCACGAATTTGTCGTGCCCAGATCGATTCCTACGACTTTGCTCATCAGTTTCCTCCTTGCGCTATGCAGCGTATGTTGAAATTAGCGAATTGTTACCTTGGTAGCGGATGTATCATCGGGTTCCTCTGACTTCACGTCCACCTTAGTGTCCGGCTTTTTTGAAACCAGCACCATAGCAGGTCTCAGGAGCCGGTCCCTGAGCATGTAACCTTTCTGAAGCTCCTGCAATACGGTATTTTTGGGGTATTGATCAGATTCCTGTTGGGAGACAGCCTGGTGAAAATGCGGGTCAAAGGGTTTCTCCAGGGCCTCCATTGGGACGACTCCAAATGTCCTAAGGTTGTCCAGGAGCCCTTTCAGGGTCATTTCCACGCCTTCGTGTATGCCCTTGAAGGCATCCTCGTTCTCTTTGCAATCAATTGCAAGGGCCCGTTCCAGGTTGTCCACCGTGGGCAAGATTTCCTTGAGAAGGGATTCATTGGCAAATTTTCTTAGATCGTTCATTTCTCTTTCGTTGCGTTTCTTGTAGTTTTCAAACTCAGCCGTCGCCCTCAAAAGTCGCTGGTAGCTGTCTGCAGCTTCTTCCTCTGCCGTCTTCAGGCGTTCTTTGAGGCCTGCCCTGCCTCGCTTCTTCTTGGCCTTCTCGGGGTCTTCTGCCCTTGTTGCTGCGTCCTTTTCAGTTTCAGATGTTTCAGCCTGAACAGGCTCGCCGTTTGTGTCAGTCAAAGGGGCCTCCACTTATCTGGTTGATATTGTTCCCTTTTGCATTTGAACAAAATTTGGAAAAAAATAAGAACCGCCCAGGGGTTTGTCAAGGGGCAGTTTCACCCTAATTGAATTTATGGAGACTGCCCTGACAGGTATCCCTTTTCTCAAGGGTTTGTTGGATGAGGGAAAGGGTCTGTTGTTTGTTCACACACCAGGCAGGGGCAAGGAGACTATTAGGGTCTGGATCTCCGGTAAGGCGCTGTACGACTGTGTCCGCACTCAGGCGTTCCAGAAGACCCACCACCCAGTCGACGTACGTGTCCTGGTCAAGGGGCGTGAACTCCCCCCTCTCGTAAAGCTTCCCCAAAACTGTGTCTTTGAGGATATACAAGTTATGAATCTTGATGCCGTCAATTTTCAAGTCAGCCAGGGCGGCAGCTGTATCAAGGATATCCTGTTTGGACTCACCCGGCAGCCCCAAGATCACATGGGCACAAATGAGTATGTTCCGGCCCTGCGTCATGCGGACTGCCCGAACAAAGCCTTCAAACGTGTGGCCGCGATTGATCTCTTCCAATGTTCGATCGTGCATGGATTGAAGGCCATACTCTATCCAAACCATATGGGTGGCAGTGTATCTTTGGATAAGACTCAGTTTCTCCTCGTCCACACAGTCCGGCCTGGTGCCGATGGCAAGGCCTACGATATCCGGGTCCAGGAGGGCATTGTCATATTTTTTCCGCAAGATCTCACTCGGACCATGAGTATTGGTGTATGCCTGAAAATAGGCAAGGAACTTCTCTGCCTTGTAACGTGCGGCCAGGCGGGCCTTTGCTTGTCGAATTTGCTCTGTGATTGACAACCCTCTGGCTGCGGCTCCAGTACCCGAACCCTTGCCGTCGCAGTAGATGCACCCGGCCAAAGACAGTGTTCCGTCCCGATTCGGGCAGGAAAAACCGGCGTCTATGGTGATCTTCTGCACCCTGCAGCCGAATTTCTTCCTGAGATATGTGTTCAGGTCGTTGTATCGTTTTCTCATGTTGACTTGGTTGCGCACCCTTTGTCGAACCCGCTCCACGGTCCCTCAAGTTGTTATTGTTTGGCCGAAGCCATCCCACGACACAGACTGGATTACTTACCGCTGCTTCCTCCCGGACCTGACGGGGTTCGTAACAGCCTGTTGCGTGGCGCCCGACCAGGAACAACTCTTGGGACACGGAGTGATGGGCCCTCAAAAGGGGATTCAGCCCCGCATTAAGCGGATTTCGGGTACAGGACACCGCTAACTTCCCGCCTAGCACAACCAAGCAGCCCCCTTATAACCCAAGAAGGTATCCTATTTCAATAGGCTGCTGTCCAAATCCCGACAATCCCTTTTCCCTTGACTGGATCTAGCTGAAACTTTTAGTATTTCTTCCACGTGATACCCATGTCCAGAACCGAACACGCTTTTTTATCGACAGTTGAGGCAACCATCCGCCGCCACCATATGCTGGAGTCCGGAGATACCGTCCTGGTGGGAGTCTCAGGCGGGCCAGACTCTGTGGCACTCCTTCACTGTCTTGTGGCGCTGAGTGATACCTGGTCCCTGCGCCTGGCAGTAGCCCATCTCAATCACCAATTGCGAGGAGAAACCGCAGATCAGGAGGCGGCCTTTGTCGAGAGGCTGGCTTCAAAATTGGACATCCCCTGCGAGATTGGCTCCAGGGATGCGGCATCTTACAGTTCCGAGCACAGATTGTCTGTGCAGGAGGCCGGCAGAAAACTGCGTTATGGCTTCTACGATGAGGTGGCGGCCAGGTTTTCAGCTCAAAAGATTGCCCTTGGTCATCAGGCAAACGACAATGCAGAGTCGGTACTCATACATCTTTTGCGAGGAACAGGGCCCAGAGGGCTCGCAGGCATCCCGCCGGTGCGTGATGGGCGCATCATCCGGCCGCTGATAGAATCAACACGGCAACAGATACTGGGCTTTCTCAAGCAGGGCGGTTTTGTATGTGTGTGGGATCATTCCAATCTTGACACCAAGTACCTCAGAAACCAAATACGCCACGAACTGTTGCCGGCCCTGGAAAAAGAATACAACCCCAATGTCGTTTCCGCCTTGAATCGGCTTGCATCCATTGTCCGCGATGAAGAGGATTTTTTTCGACAGCAGGCCGAAAGCACCTTTCAAGACCTTGTACTGGGAAAAAGACCAGATCGTCTGCATCTTTCGGTGCCCGGCATGGCCGGCTTGCACCCGGCCATGTTGCGCCGCGTGATACGCCATGCAGTGCTATCAACAAAAGGCACGTTGAAGCGGTTGGCACACAGCCACGTGGAAGCGGTGGTCAGGCTCGTGAGGGGTTTTGGCCCTTCGGGCCGACTGGACCTGCCCCACGGCATTCGGATAGTTCGTGATGGCAAAGAACTCATCTTGTGCCTGGATCCCGTGGACGACGCGCCCGGCTTTGAATATGACATTTCCGGCACGGGGACCACACTTGTTCGGGATATCGACTCACATCTCAGATTGTCGGTATTGGGAGCAGACGAGGTGAGTGACCCCAAGGAGTGCCCTGCAGGCACAGCCCTTTTTGACCTGAAGGAAGTCGATTTTCCTTTGAAGCTCAGGACCTTCAAGCACGGAGACCGATTCAGACCCCTGGGAATGTCCGGCTCTCAAAAGCTCAAGGCCTTTTTCATAAACAACAAGATTTCCCGGTCCAAGAGGCGCAGGATCCCCCTGCTTCTCAGTGGCGGCAGGATCATATGGGTCGCAGGACACCGCATAGATGATTCAGCCAAGGTGACAGAAAAGACAAAAAGGGTGCTCAAGGCCGAACTTTTGCCGGCGTGACTGATTCAACCAACCGGAAGACGTTTCAGCCCAATATCAGCCTCGACAGTTACGACATTGCCAACATCAGATAGATACTTACTCTTGCGCGAGTCAGCCGATTTTACGCAGCATTTTGTTGGGTTGTGGGCATGCGGATGGCTCCGTGGCGGCATTTTCTGAGCCGTATGTTCTTGGGGGTGATTTCGACCAGTTCATCGTCGTTGATATAGGAAATGCATTCTTCCAGACACATGATCAACGGTGGTGTGAGAATAACATTTTCATCGGACCCTGCTGCACGCATGTTGGTTAGCTTCTTTCCCTTGGCCGGGTTCACCACCAGGTCAACGTCTCGGCTGTTTTCACCGATGATTTGTCCTTCATAGACCTCAATGCCTGGGCCGTGAAAGAGCTTGCCTCTGGCCTGCAGATTGAACAGGGCATAGGCCACTGTGATGCAGGTAGACTTGGAAACCAGGACACCGTTTCTTCGATGGCGGATTTTGCCCACATAGGGACCATATTCCAGAAACACGTAATTCATAACGCCCATGCCCTTGGTGCAAGACATAAACTCAGATCGGTAACCGATAAGGCCCCGGGTAGGTATTTTGTACTTGAGACGGACCGGACCGTTTCCCTGTTTCATATCAATGAGCCTGCCCTTGCGAAGCCCGAGCCCTTCCATCACCGCGCCCAGATACTCCTCGTCGACATCAATGGTCAACTCCTCATGGGGTTCCAGGGTGCATCCACCTTGCTGTTTCATCACGACCTGGGGCTGGGAAACCTGGAATTCGTAGCCCTCTCTTCGCATCTTTTCGATCAGGATGGCCAGATGGAGTTCTCCGCGGCCGCTCACCTTGAAGCCCACGCCTTGATCAAGCTCTTCGACGACCAGGGCGACATCCGCAAGGGTCTCCCGATGCAGGCGATCGACAATATGGCGTGAGGTCACGAAGGTTCCCTCCTTGCCGGCAAACGGCGAATCATTCGGAACGATGTTTACTGAAATCGTTGGCGGATCAACGGAAACCGGTGGGCAGGAGCAGGGGCAGGGGGTTTCCGGGACCGTATAGGTGTCGCCGATAACGACAGAGTCCATCCCGGCAACGGCAACGATCTCGCCCAAACCGGCATGGGCTATGGCTGTTTTTCGGTTCCCCTCGAATCGATACACCTTGGAAATGATGGCAGGGACGAGCGCACCGGCCTGATCGGCCACAACAACGGCCTGTCCAACGCTGAGAGCGCCTGAAGTGATTTTGCCGATGCCGAGGCGACCGAGGAAGGATGAATAGTCGATGGAGCATACTTGCAGCTGTAGGGGTGCTGCTGAATCGCCAGACGGAGGCGGTACGTGAAAAATGATGGCCTCCATGAGGGGTGCCATCGACGAGGCCTGTTCACCTGTGTCCGTTACGGCGTAACCGTCTTTTGCAGAGGCATAGATGACCGGGAAATCAAGGATGTCATCAGGGGCGTCCAGTTTTACGAAGAGGTCAAATACCTGATCCACCACCCAGTCCGGGCGTGCGTTTGGTTTGTCGATTTTGTTGATAATAACGATGATGGGCAGCCCGATGGCAAGGGCTTTTTTGAGTACAAAGTACGTCTGGGGCATTGGGCCTTCCTGTGCGTCAACCAAGAGCAACGCAGCATCGGCCATATTCAGAACCCGTTCGACCTGACCTCCGAAATCGGCATGGCCGGGCGTGTCGATGATGTTGATCCAATGCCCGTTAAAGACAAAGGACCCGTTCTTGGAGGATATCGTGATGCCCCGTTCCCGCTCCAAATCCATTGAATCCATGAGTCGTTCATCAACGTGCTCGTTGTCGCGAAACATACCGCTCTGCTTGAACAGCTGATCCACCAGGGTGGTTTTCCCGTGATCGACATGGGCGATGATGGCGACGTTTCGGATTTTCTCCTGCTCGATGTCGTTCCGTGTCATATCCTGTACCGTTTGAGCCTGTCCGAAGACAGCCTTTCCTCCTCGATGATCTACTCAGCCTTGACGGCTTCGTAAAAAGTCCATCTGCGCCGTTGCGCTTCAGCTTTCGTCATTCCGACGTACGATAAGTACGCCTCATTCCTCAAGATTCGCGCGCCTTGCATATGAACTCCTTGCAAAGCCGTCTGTTTATTGACTTTTTACGAGACTATCAGCCTTGGTCCCCAAACGTACACCGTCTGTGTGCCGACGCTCTCGATGGGCAGTTTAGCCCCGGCGAGGCCGATTCCGTGCCGTAGGTTTCTGTGGATTTACAAACGCAGGAGAGTTAGTGCTCGATGACACGCTTAAGCAGCGGGCATGGAACATCTTTAGACCTGCCAAGACCATTTATTGCAACCTGAAAGTATATGGGGTAAGCCTCAATTTGACAAGTAAAATCGTAATTAACTTGACAGGAAGGGGGGCCTCCTGTAAAGTTGGTTTAAATTAAAGGTGTTCCTGGTTGAAAAAGAAAAATTCGTAAGCCCTGGAATAACTCCGGGGCTTTTTTTTGGGAACACAGAAAGAAGGTATTTTTGAATTTTAACGCATTTCATTTTCACCCCAATGTCGCTGCCGGAATAAAGGCAGCAGGGTTTGTCGAGCCGACGCCCATCCAGGCACGGGCCATTCCCTCCATTATGAGGGGACGCGACGTCATGGGGACGGCCCAAACCGGCACCGGAAAGACAGCCGCCTTCGCATTACCAATCTTGAACCAACTGATCGGGAAGAAACGCGGTCGCATCCGCGCGTTGATTATCGCTCCCACCCGTGAGTTGACCGAACAGATCCACCGGGAGATATCCACCCTGGGACGTCGAAGCCGTCTTCGCAGTGCAACTGTTTATGGCGGTGTCGGTTTTGACCAGCAAGTGCGAAATTTGAAGGGTGGCGCGGAAATCATTGTGGCCTGCCCCGGTCGCCTGCTCGATCACATGAACCGTGGGCATGTTGATTTTGCCTCTGTTGAGGCGTTAGTCCTCGACGAGGCGGACCAGATGTTCGATATGGGGTTTTTGCCGGATATTCGGAAGATATTGCGCCAGCTACCTCGCAAACGGCAGACGCTATTGTTCTCGGCGACTATGCCAGCCGAAATCAAACGTCTGGCCCGCGAAGTCTTGCACCAACCGGTTACGATTCAAGTGGGTAACCCTGCGCCGGCAGACACTGTCAGCCACGCCATGTATCCAGTAAACCAACGTGCAAAGACGTCGTTGCTGCTCAAACTTCTGCGGGAAACCCAAATCACATCGGCGCTCGTCTTTACGCGAACGAAACATCGTGCCAAAAATCTCGGGGAAAAACTCTCCAAGGCAGGATTCCGTTCCACCTCTCTGCAAGGAAACCTTTCTCAGAACCGGCGACAGGCTGCCATGGATGGGTTTCGTTCGGGCAAATTTCAGGTCCTGGTGGCAACCGACATCGCAGCGCGGGGAATCGATGTTTCCAGAGTATCCCATGTGATCAATTACGATATTCCTGCCACCGCCGAAGCGTATATTCATCGTATCGGCAGAACCGGCCGTGCCAAGCGAAGAGGTGAGGCCCTCACTCTTGTCACCAACGAGGATAAGGCGCTGGTTCGCGCGATCAAACGAATCGTCGGCTCGAATATGGAACAGCGTGTTTTGCCGGATTTCGGCTATGGTTCGCCGGAAGCATCGGCACCCCGTCCGAGCTCTTCTTCAAAGCGGCCGTGGAAAAAACGGCACAAAGCATCCGGCATGCCGATGAGACGGAACAACAAATCCTTACAGTTGAAAAATTCTATCTAAGGGCTTGGGGAAAGGCTCTCTAAGGAAAAACGTTATAATTCTGTGGTTACGCCTGCGACATGGAAGCCTTATACAGAGGCATCAAGACGTCAAACAGGCCGGAGACTTCTTCTGCTATCTTATCACCCTGGGCTATTGTATCGTCTTTACCGGCAATCTTGGCGATCTGTAGGTCGACTTGGACAGTATCTGGTAACTGGTTCAGAAAGCCCGCCAACGATTCAATGTTTTTTCCATTTTCGCCGTTTTCCAGTTGCCAGGCCCCGTCGTCAACCTTAATGGGACCTTCAGTGGGCTCAATACCCTTTTTCACACAGTAGATACGCAGGTCATACTCATGTACGATTTCTTTTAGCCACGATTCATTCTTGTCATCGCTAAGCCATTCAAAAAAGCCGTTCCAGTCATCATGGGGCTTGGATTCATCCTTAGAATCCTCCACACGAAATCCGTAATACAAATACTCTTTGTCCAGTCGGGCAAAGAGCTTAGCCTGAAGCCCTTTGTCGGCTCGTGCACGGTGTGTGGTATTCATCCAATGTATTTCGGGCATTCGAGGCACGGCCCACGATTTAATCTGAACCTTACCTGTTTTCAAAAGCCCGGACACCACGCCGCCAAGCCCTTTCTGCGTTCTCCAGGTTGTACCGGCAATACTTCCAGAAAAATCAGTCTCCTGGAATCCTCCAAACTCGGTCCTGGCAGAAGACCCCTTGCGTTTCTTTGGGCCGGCTTTGGCTACCTCAATCTCAAGTCTTATTCGCTGAATAATGCGCCTTTGAAAGCCTATGGTCGTTGTGACTTCTTCGCCACTTTCCCACCTAATGACCATGGAATCTGCATTCTTGTCCAGGGTAAGTACTTCGTAGGGGCCCTTCTCGTTCTCATAAGTGCTGCCGACGTCAAATGTGATTTCGTCCATCAATATCTTCCTCCTCGGCGACCCGATGGGCGGCCAATTGACTAATTACCCTGGAAGGCCCGTCCGTCTGAATCGATGGAATGGGCTATTTCGCCATCGAAACGAGCTGTCCATACGCACAGCCCTTTATTGATCACAAAGAGAATAGTCTACTTTCGACAGAAGTCAAAGAAAAAACTGGATCTGCTCTTGACTCTAGGGGGGTATGGTGGGTTACGAGAACTTTCTACTGTCCAAGGCTCAAATTGTTGGTATAGGGCATCTAATCATGAAAAAGATTGAAAAGGTCTTTATATTGTATTATGTTCCAAACAGTTCGTGCCGAAACAAGAGCTGAATACCTCAGGGAGGTCTCTCCATTGAATCCGTTTTATAAAAATCTTGCCCTATGGCTGGTCATAAGTCTTGTCATGATCCTGCTCTTCAATCTGTTTAACCAGTCGAGGGTTCAGGACAGAGAGATTAGTTACACCGAATTCATGACCCAGGTGGAAAAGGGTCTGGTGGTTGGTGTCGTCATACAGGGCCAGGAGATATCCGGAACCAACGTGAATGGTGTGCGTTTCAAGACCTTTGCCCCTCAGGATGTAGAGCTTATCAAAATATTGAGAAACGCCGGTGTGTCCATAAAGGTCAAGCCTCCTACAGAATCCCCGTGGTACATGACCGTGCTGGTGTCCTGGTTCCCGATGATTTTGCTGATTGGCGTGTGGATATTCTTCATGCGGCAGATGCAGGGAGGCGGGGGCAAGGCCATGTCTTTTGGAAAAAGCAAGGCCAGGCTTCTCTCGGATCAGACTGCAAAGGTAACCTTTGACGATGTGGCCGGCATCGACGAGGCCAAGGAAGAGTTGAACGAGATCATTGATTTTTTGAAAGATCCCAAAAAATTCACCCGGTTAGGGGGAAGAATCCCAAAAGGCGTTCTTCTCGTGGGGGCCCCGGGCACGGGCAAAACCCTTTTGGCCAAAGCAATAGCCGGTGAGGCGGATGTGCCCTTTTTCAGCATAAGCGGCTCGGACTTTGTGGAGATGTTTGTAGGGGTGGGCGCCTCACGAGTCAGGGACCTGTTTGTTCAGGGGAAAAAACACGCCCCGTGCATTATCTTTATCGACGAGATTGACGCTGTAGGCCGACACAGGGGTGCCGGCCTCGGAGGAGGGCACGACGAAAGAGAACAGACTCTAAATCAACTCTTGGTGGAGATGGACGGTTTCGAGTCCAATGAAGGAGTGATTTTGATATCGGCCACAAATCGGCCTGACATCCTAGACCCTGCACTTACGCGCCCCGGACGTTTTGACCGGGAGGTGGTCGTGCCGGTGCCCGACGTGAGGGGTCGCGAAGGAATTCTCAAAGTCCACACCCGCAAGACACCCTTGGCAGACGATGTTGATTTGTCTATCCTTGCCAGGGGTACACCTGGATTTTCAGGGGCTGATCTTGAAAACATGGTCAACGAGGCCGCACTGCTGGCTGCCCGGTATGACAAGGACAGTCTGGAGATGGCCGACTTTGAGGAGGCCAAAGACAAGGTACTCATGGGAACAGCCCGCAAGAGCATGATCATCAGCGAGGAGGAAAAGAGGAACACGGCATATCATGAAGCGGGCCACACCCTGGTTGCCAGGATGATCCCCGGAACTGATCCCATTCACAAGGTTACGATCATACCCAGGGGCCGCTCCCTGGGGCTCACCCAACAGTTGCCTATCGACGAAAAGCATACCTATCCCAGAAAGTACCTGGTGAATAACATGGCTGTGCTCATGGGTGGGCGTGCTGCTGAAGAACTCGTGTTAGACGAAATCACCAGTGGTGCGGGCAACGATATCGAACGGGCAACCGACACTGCCCGCAAAATGGTCTGCGAATGGGGCATGAGTGACAAATTGGGACCCCTTGCCTTTGGCCAGAAAGAAGAGCAGATTTTTTTGGGAAGAGAGTTTGCCCAGCATCGTGATTACAGCGAAAAGACGGCAGCACTGATAGACAAGGAAATCACGCGGCTCGCCTCAGAAGCATACGAAACAGCTAAAAAGATTCTCGTGGAGAGCATGGATAGCCTCCACGCGCTGGCCGAGGCCTTGCTCGAAAAGGAAACCTTGGTGGAAACCGAAATCGACGCAATCATAGCAGGAGATGTTGCTCCGCCCCCGGAATCCAAGGAAGAAAAGGCCGAACCTGAAACAAAGGCTGAGGGAAAGACACAGACACCCCGACAGCTCCGGCCCCTTCCCAGCTAGTGCCCAATACCCCATGGAAAACCCACAAGTTTTTGAGCTCTCCTGTGGCCGTTTCAGGCTCACCTTAGGGATACGCACCCTAATAATGGGCATCCTGAACGTAACGCCTGATTCCTTCTCAGACAGGGGCCTTTTTTTCGACAAAACTGCTGCCATTGCCCAGGGGGAGGCCATGGCAGCGGCCGGTGCCGATATTATTGACGTGGGGGGCGAGTCATCCCGCCCGTTTTCAGATCCGGTGCCCGCACACGAGGAGATTCGACGTACCGTTCCTGTTATCGAAGCACTTGCCAGCCGCCTTTCGGCTCCGATATCCATTGACACCAACAAGGCCGAAGTTGCAAGATGTGCCCTTGCTGCCGGCGCTTCCATGGTTAATGATATAGGCGCCCTCAGGCTTGACCCGGACATGGCCGGCGTGGTTGCTGAGGCCGGTGTGCCTGTGGCGCTCATGCACATGAAGGGAACACCCAAGACCATGCAGGTTGATCCCGTTTATGAAGACGTGGTACAGGAAGTCAGAGCATTTCTGGCAGATGCCATCCAGCGCGCTGAACAGCAAGGAATTGACCGTTCCAAGATCATTGTGGATCCGGGAATAGGCTTTGGAAAGACAGTGAGACATAACCTGCTCTGCATAAAGCACGTTTCAGCCTTGCATTCCCTCGGGGTCCCTGTCCTGATCGGTCCTTCGCGAAAATCCTTCATTGCAAAAATCTTGGGTCCTGAAATGGAGCGTCGCGAGGTGGGAACACAGGCTGCAGTGACAGCTGCTGCGCTAAACGGCGCCCACATAGTGCGCGTCCATGATGTGGCAAGGACAAAAGACACCTTGGACCTGGTAGATGCTATCAAGGACCCTGAGTCCGTGAACCAATGAGGTCGCCCAAAGGGGGCTGTCCGCCTATTATCTGATGACAAATACCGAGCCGAAAAGGCACTCTCATAGACTTTTGCTGGCACTTGTGACCGCCATGCTGCTTTCGGGTGCGGCGGCGCTGCTGTTTTTTTTCAGAACAGAAGAGGTCGTCCTGCCTGTGCCGGTCAGAGTCACAGGCATTGCCCGCGAGCTTGTGGTTGTGGGAGATCCCCCTGTGCTTGAGGCACGCTTGAAAGGACGTTCATGGGTGCTCAAGGGCCTGAAAGAATTGCAGCTCACGTACGAGATTCATCTGGCTTCAGCAGAGCCCGGGCCTTTACTGATAAAGGTGTCGCCTGAGATGATCAAGCTGCCCAAAGGCGGTGTGTCAGTGCTTCAAATCCGTCCGGCCTCTTTTACCCTATCCATTGACAAACGGATGGAAAAACTGGTCCGCATTGAGCCGGAGTTACGCAACGATCCGGCCCCCGGTTTCACGATCTCCAAAGTTGTGGCATTGCCTTCCACGATAAAATTGACCGGACCTGCCAGGGCGCTGGAAAAGTTGTCAGTGGTGAACACCACCCCTGTTGATCTTTCCGGACTCACCGAGCCCATCAAGAAAAAAGTAGCCTTGAATCTGAATAGCAGTCCCAATATCCGGCCGACGGGGGACAGCCTTGTTGAAGTTGAAATAGTTGTTCAAGAAAAGATCGCTGAGACATGGATGGATATCGGTGTGCAGGTCAAGGGCACCAAGTACACGTATGAGATCACGCCTGATCGAATTCAGCTCTTGATCAGGGGCCCGGAAAACACCATAAAGAAACTGGCACAGGGCAACGGGATACGCGCCTATCTCAACCTCAAGGGACTGGGACCCGGCATGCATGTTCATCCTGCTGTGATCGAACCCCCTCTTAACACAACGATGCTGGAGGCCAAACCCGAAGTCTTTACGGTGGAGCTGTTTGAGTGAGGGGTGCCAAGAACCATGCTTCTGGTTATTGACATAGGGAACACGAACACTGTGATTGGGGTCTATGAGGGTGAAGAGCTGGCCTTGCAGTGGCGAGTGCGAACCGAAAAGGACATGACAGAGGACGAATTCCGGTTGTTGCTCCAAAGCCTGTTTTCCAGTGAGGGTGCAACTCTGGAATCTGTGACTGCCACCACCATCTCGAGCGTTGTCCCGCCCATGGAAAACATCGTGCACAATTTTTGCACAAAACACCTTGGTCACGAGCCCCTGTGGGTCAATGCCGCCAAGTTAAACATCATGCCCATAGCCTACGATAATCCCAAGGAGGTTGGGGCAGATCGGATCGCTAATGCCATAGCAGCCTTTCACAAGTACCGCACAAGCCTGGTCGTGGTGGACTTCGGGACTGCCACCACGTTTGACTGCATCTCACAGGACGGAACCTATCTGGGTGGAGCGATCAGCCCTGGTATCATGGTATCTTCTGAGGCCCTGTTTCAGAAGGCTTCCAAGCTGCCGCGGGTGGAGATCTTTGCCACCCCCAAGAGCGTCATTGCCAAAGACACTGTGAGCAGCATGAATGCGGGTGTCCTGTACGGCTATGCAGGTCTTGTTGACGGAATCGTGGCCCGCATCAAGCAGGAGATAACGCCTGTGCCAAAGGTTGTTGCCACGGGTGGGCTGGCCAAGTTTATTGCACAAGAAGCACACTCCATTGAAGCCGTTGAACCAAACCTCATCCTTGAAGGCCTCAAGATTATTCACGATGTGGTGCAGAAAACCAGCACTTCTTGAAAATTTGGGGCAAGATCTCCCCGGCCGCAGATAGTCCACACTTTATCTTAGGGCTCGCGCAAAAATAACTTCACATTTTTGCAGCTCATCTTTGACCGATGCCTGATTCGCAAAATTAGCCCCCCGATTGCCTTCATTTTTTCCCAAAGATTCCGATATAATGATGAAAAATGGGCTGTGATATCCGGCACGATATCAGTGCGAACTGATAGGGCTCGAAGAGTTTCCAGACAATATGAATTTTGACTTAAAAATCAAGAGGATCCTTGGTCCCAACTGGATTCCGTGTACTGTCCTAATCCTGGCGATCCTGGTGGGGATGGTATCTGAGTTCCTTCCTCTGCAGTACCTGGAATACAAGGCCTATGATCTCATGGCCAGCCAACGGAAAAGGCAAGACACCAGCCCGGTGGTGATAGTGGCGGTTGACGATGAAAGTGTCAGCAATATCGGTAGCTGGCCCTGGCCCCGCTCCTATGTAGCCGACGTAGTGCGCCGCCTTTCCGGATATGGCGCCAACACGTTGGGCATTCATATTCTGTATGCCGGCAAGGAATTGAACTTGGGGCTCCAGGAGATTCAAGGCCTCAGGGAGACACTCGTCGGCACTGAGCCGCCCCTGGCAAAGAAAAAGGCCCTTAAGAAAATCGATGAAATGTTGGCAAGAACAGAAAATAAACTGAATCATGATGCCAGGCTGACCTCTGCTGTCAGGTCTGCTGTCAACGTGGTTTTGCCCATCCTGTTTACCCTCGGCCAGCCAGATGGCAACGATCCCGCCAAGGCCTCTGCATGGCTGAAGATGAATTCCCTGAAATCAAAAAAGCGTGTTTCAAAGCCCAAAAGACGGCCTTTGAACTTCATAAACACGCAGGACGTCTTCAAACATCAGGCTGTGGCCGCCAGAAAGGTCATAACGCCTTTCAGGCAGCTGTCTACAAAAGCCGGAGCGCTCGGCCATATCAATATTGTTCCCGACCAGGACGGTGTGGTTCGAAAAGTGCCGCTGCTCATAGACTATGACGGAAGGCGTTTCCCTTCCTTTCCGCTACAAGTGGCCGCCAAGAAGGTGGGCGCAACTATGAGGGACATCAAGCTCGGAGATGTGGGAAACGGCCTTTTTGGCATTCGTCTCAAGGGCTTGGATATCCCAACGGACAGGCACTACCAGATGCTTATCGATTACAACGGTCACCGCCCCGACTCAAACAGTAGGTTCTCCTTTTCTGATGTGCTCGATGGCAAGGTGCCCCCAAATGCCTTTCGAGGAAAGATCGTTCTGCTGGGAATCACTGCCAACGGACTGGCCCCCCGATACCGCACACC
>SDBT01002065.1_pt1 | contig 36012 bp, 54 predicted proteins | sample 2277101 | NCBI WGS metagenome assembly SDBT01 (sample SAMN10404973, study PRJNA504765) | marine sediment metagenome | isolation source: marine sediment core GS10_PC15, 103 cmbsf | place: Arctic Ocean: Southern Knipovich Ridge | collected 2010 | reverse complement strand
GCGCGGTGGTTCAGCGGGCGCAGGCCCAACCCCGGCTAACGCCGGAGGCGGTGGAGCCGCTGGGATTGGTGCTGTTGCGGCGACGGGCGGTGATGGCGGTGGTGGAGTTACTGACGGTGAGGCAGGGGAGGCCAACACTGGAGAGGGCGGAGGCGGAGGCGGAGGCGCTGGAAACCCAGGCGGCAATGGCGGAGGTGCTGCAATGTTTGCAAGCAGGATTTTAACAGTCACTCCAAGCGCCGCAATTACTATCACCATCGGTGGTGGTGGTAATGGGGCTCCAAGTGGTGTAAGCGCGGCGGGAGGCAATGGGGGCAGTGGTATAATCATTGTTAGCTATGTCGCTGAATAAATCGGATAGGTCCGCATTGATTAAAATTATCTCGATTGCCCTCATTGTTTCGGGCGGCGCGATCACCTATGTCGAGGCGAGATTTTCAACCAATGAAAAGTCGACGTACATTGAGAAAAAAGTTGACGTAAACAAAGAGGAGATTGATTCTCTTGAACAGACTTTGAAAGAGGATGTCCGGGAAATCCGAGGGACTCTCCGAACTATCAACGATCATATTTTAAAGAGTGGAGGCTAATTGAAAACTCTATGTACTTATGCAATGACATTTCTAGGGACAAATTATCTTTGGGGCGGCGACGACCCCATGAAGGGTTACGATTGTTCGGGTCTCGTTCAAGAGATTTTGGCGAGTGTTGGCATGGACCCAAGAGGAGACCAAACGGCGCAAGCTCTCTATGATCATTTCTCTAAAGATACATGGCCCCCATTGAAAGTTGTGGGGACAAGTCTTTCGACACCTCAACCCGGAGCCCTTGTTTTCTATGGCCGATCGAATCAAAAGATTTCTCATGTTGCTTTTGCAATCGATGCTAAAAGAGTTGTCGAGGCGGGAGGGGGTAACTCTAAAACAGTTGACGCCGAGGTCGCAGCGAAACAGAATGCTTATATTAGACAGCGGCCCTATGATAGACGGACAGATATTGTTGCAATCATATTGCCGAATTATTATGATAAAATAACCGAGGGGGACCTATGAAACTTTTAAGGCTAACTTTATTTCTAGGGATTTTTTTGATTTGCGTCGTCGTCAATGCCGCTGAACTTTCAGACGTTTTGACGACCTTCGCTAAGACTCTAACAATCGACAACCCGTATATTTGGGCGCTTAGTTTATTGATCGAGTTGTTTTGCCGCTTTAAGAAAACAGATAAGCCAAAGGGGATTATTCATACCATCGCAGTTACCGCAAGAGCAGGCGCAAGAGTTCTCAGCGGCCTTGCGGAAGTTTCGGATAAGATAATTCCTCAGAGACTTAAGTAATAAAACAGGGGGTAGCTCCCCCAAGTTTGCCGTCCCTTGAATTTTCTCCTTAGATTCAACAGCATGGGGGCGGATTTTTATTTACAAAGAAAAAATCTTTTACGCGCTTCCATGGCTATTTCGTTGAACTCTTCCGGAGCCAATACTTCCTTGGCGACATCGTTGAAATAATCGCTTTGAGTTTTTCGATTGTATTTATATACTTTTTTTAATTCCGAAAGCTTTGTAATTGTTTCATGATATTGGAGTGCAACTTTCTTTCTATTGGGGTGTGACTTGGGTGTTTCCCGTAAGACCTCACTTAATTTCTTGGCCTTAGCTGCATAGTTTTCGAGTAACTCTCTAGGGGTTGGCTCCTCGTCCTCATATATATTGGTGTTTTTAAAAGTAATCCGGCGCGCCCGAGCTTGGGCTCTGTCCGATTCAGTTTTATAGGCCATTTTTATTCTTTGAAATTTTTACCCATTGATGTCTTAACAAAAAAACAGGACTGACAACGGCAATCCCAATTAAGCAAAGGCCCGTCAATCCTATCGCTGCCCCAATCGCAACCCCTGTTAGAATTTTTTCATGGTACATATTGCCGCCGCTATCAATTAATACAAAGAGGAAAATTTGACCCCCCACCAGCTACAACAGAGGGCCAACAACAAGTGGTCCCACACACCAACATATTGCCGGGAGCGGGGGGCCGCAACCCGGCGGGAGGGTTTGGGTAATTCATTGACTCGACATTAGAAAACATCTAAAACTCTGTCAATATGTAAATAATTATGTTTTTAACTATGGAGCCCGTCGTTATGAGTGAAGAGAAAAAAACCGATTTACCGCCCGAAAAGGTTGAGCCCACGCTGCAACCACCAATTAAACCTAACCACTTGTCCGGATTTATTTCAGAGGAATTTGATAAAATTACAGAGGCATTTGCTAAAGCCCAAGGACAATTTGAGTTGGTTGTTTGCGACTGTGTGAACCCACACTTTAAAAGCAAATATGCATCGAAGTCCTCTATAATTAAAGCAACAACAAAAGGGCTGTCCGAGAATGGTTTAGTTTTTACTCAACTTGAACATGGCGACTCCATGATTAATCTATTGCTTCATGTCTCGGGGCAATGGTATCGGTCGAAAACTCCAATCCTAAAGGCCAAGCAAGACGCCCACGGACACGGAGCTGGCTTAACCTATGCCGAGCGTTTTGGAATGAAAGCAATGCTCCGGGTTGCGATTGAGGGAGAGGACGACGACGGCAACGCCGCAGCGGGAAAGGGTCCACCACCACCAAATAAAAAACCGCCCGCCCGGAAGCCAACGGACTTAGTGAACAATCAGGAATTAAAGCGACTGTTTACTGTGGCGACTACAAAAGATATCCCGTCCGAGTTAATGAAGGAGTTTTTCACTTTGCAATATGGTTACACGACATCAAAGCAATTAACCAATGGACAATGGTCCGACGTTATGAAAATGTTAAGTCATAAAGACACCGATCATAATTCGGTTTCGTTAATTGTTGATGGATTGAAAGCGGAGAAAAAAATGAGCGACGAAGCGCAAAACCCAAATGGTGATAAAGAGGTACCGTTCTAATGTTCGCAGAGTTTAACGTCAATGGTCGCCGAATGAGAATAGAAGCGAGGCCCGGAGGGCGGCTGGTTGTCCTCTTAAGGAAAAGGTTTCTATTCGTGTTTAGCTATTGGGTAGTTTCCGCAACTGCGTCGGGGCATGGAGTTGACCCCATGTTTATTGGTTTTTTCAATGAGGCCAAGATTCACGGTCGAGATGTTTTGCGGCTGGTTAAGAGGATGAGGTAAAGTTCAAATGAATAAGGTTTGGAAATTAATTAGAATTTTGATTTTTGATGGGGTACTTTGGCTTTCGATCTATTCTATTTTTAAAGATAATCAGTACAAAGAATATGGAGAAAACTTACTAGTTTTTATGTGCTGGTTTGGATTTGTTGCGGCTTGGCTAGTGATCGCGGCCAAAAAAGAATTAATGAAATCCAACTCAAATATTTACAAAGAGCCTGAATTGATACGCGGCTATGGCATTTGGTCATCGGTCATAGAGTCCCTTGCAATGGCCACTTTAGGGATGCCCTGGATAGCAGGCGCGCATATTTTTGCGGGCATGGCAATTCACAGTATAAGGAAAGAAATGGAAGATCACAGAGAAAGTGACAAATGAGCGACCAAGAAACCATTGAAAGCCTGCGAAACCAAGTGAACAAAATGGGAAAAACCATAAACAAAATGGCGAAAGTAATGAACAATCAGCAATCCGACATCAAAGATTTAAAGCAGAAAGTTAACGCGATCGGTTTGAAAATAAATATTGAACCTAAACCACAAACCCCTCTGGGTGATTTGCTTGGGAGCTTAAATGTCTGACCAACAACAAGAAACCATTGAAGCATTGCGGGAAAAAATCAGAGCCCTTGACGTTGAACTCGATGACGCCTATCAAGGTCTTGAGTTTATATCTAGAAATTTGAATGCAATGGACCCCGAGGTTTTTAACAGCGCGTTTAAAGGTAGCAAAGAGTCAATCGAGTTTATTAACCTTATGGCAAAAATAGCGGTGAAACATCAGGAGAGAGTCAATGCTAAAAAACAAAATCAAGGAGTTGCAGCGGAGACAAGTCAAGGAGAAAACAAAATTAGTGCAGGCCCATTGCCGGGAGAGTCTAGTAATAAAAGCGAACAGCCTCCGCCGTCGACAGGGCCTTAACTGGACTGATATCATTGAAATGATTTTAACCGAATATGTCGAGAGCTTCAAAAATGGAAACACCACTAGAAAAAACCAGCGAGTTCAAACTAAAGTTAATTCAAAAAATCAAAAGCGCGGCCCAATGGAACGACAATAAAAATCTGTTAAAACATCTAGATGACTATGAGGCATTTCTCTACGCCTCGAAAATCCGAGAGCTAGAGGATAAAATGTATCTCTACGTGGGCAAGGCAAATGAGTTGACCAAGCTCCTAGAAATTTATCGGAGCTGGTTTCAACAGCTATGCTTTTTTGTCCGATCGGTTCGCATTGCCCAAACTTGGAAGTCTAAGAAATTTAAAGAGTTCACACTGCACCGTCTCAAGAAATTCGACGTTGATACGTTTGACGGATATATAGAAAAAAAGGCCCTAGAGAGTGATTGTCAAACCAATAATAGCCATTGAAAGTTACCCCCTCCCCCCAAGCGAAAACGTTTGTTACGGGACCAACTGGGCAAAAAAGAGCAGGTTTAAAACCGAAGCTTATGACGATTTCGAAACCGAAGTATTTATTTGGGCAATGCGAAACCGTGGAACTATTGCCCATTTAAAAACCCTCTTTCATGAATGGGTTTCCTTCCCTCTCGGAGTTGTCCGAATAGATTTTATTTTTTGTTTTCATCGCCAACGGATTATTAAAAAATGCGGGAAACTTAAGTCAAAAAAATGCGACCCCTTGAACTACACTAAACCAGTCTCGGACTCTCTCTCGAGACTTGTCCACGTTGACGATAGTTTTTTTGAAGCTGGCCAAGTCGTGAAAGCCTACACCGAGTCAAAAAAATGCGAGGGAGTTTATTTAAAGTTCTCCCCCTCGGTTATTTTGTTGCGCGACGACGCCAAACTATTGTTGACAGCTCCCAAACTTTAGCGTTTACTCCCGCCATAACGACAACGGCTTGGCTCCGCAAGGGGCCTTTTTTACGTCTAAAGTCTAGATTTGACTATCCCCCCGATAAAAAATACAGTGTTTGCAGATATATTAGGGCTTGATCCCTAAGCGACTGTAAACTATGGCAACGAAAAAACAGACAACTTCAGTAAAAAAAGCCCCGGCCAAAAAGCGTAAATCCCGCGACAAGGCCATGAAGGACAAGGAAACTAAGCCTTCGAAGCTCTTAGCGCCCGCTAAGCCCTGCATTTCACACGCCTATGATGATACACTCAAGACCGACGACGAGGACAGTAACAGCCCGTTTGCGCTTAAACAGGCCATACGCAAGGAGCCTTTCGGTCGCCCAACTAAATACGAGCCAAGGTTTTGCCAAATGCTCGTTGATCATCAGGCCGCAGGTTTCTCATATGAAAGTTTCGCGGGACTGATAGGCGTCGCAATTCAAACAACATATGATTGGGCCAAGAAACATCGAGACTTTCTTGACGCGAAACAGCGAGGACATGCTGCGTCGCTCATGTGGTGGGAGAACGCCGGGATGGTAGGCATGGCCATGCCCTCAAAAGTTTGGACACCCGCCGTCCATTCTCGTAATATGAACGCACGTTTCCCGGAGTATGGTTGGCGTGGTGATCGAGTGGCGGAAGCCGAAGCAGAGACGGACGATATCTTATTTGTAGCGGAGTTTAGTTGATGGGCGATAGCAAGTTTTTTAGAGGTGCACAACGATTTGAAACAATGGACGGCGGCAAACCGAAACGCAATCGTCAACCTCGACCAAAGGTTGCCAAGCCCGCTCGTCCGAATTGCCCGCCAAGACCTGTTCGAGATATTCATATTGGGAGCTGGTTAAACATGGCCGACGCTGAAATGGTATTTCTTTGCGAGGCTCTCAAGGACGCCGGGGGAGATATTTACATAGCCGCAACTTGGCTGGGCATTTGCGCCGATGGTATCTATAGGAAGCTCCGCCGGATTGGCCTTACTCCGAGCAAAATAATGGAACAGGCCCGCATTGAATCTTTGAAAAATTCAACATCGACTGTTGTTAGTGCCATCGAGACCACCGACCGACCTACACTCTCCAACGAAATAGTCCTTCCGCATGGCCGAAGCTACTAAGCCTAAAAAGAAAATCACCCTAAGACTATATCCCCCGCATGAAATGCAAGCGAAGCTCCACGCATCCAAGGCCCGCTTCAACGTCGCAGCGTTTGGCAGGCAATCCGGGAAATCAACCTATGGATGGAACAAGCTCATGCAAAAGGCATGGGAAAGTAAAAACAAGGTCTATTGGTTTATCTCCCCAACCTACAAACAAGCTAAGGTCATGTGGCGGAGAATTTACAACTCTATTCCTCCCGGTGTTTTCCTCGAACGCAACAAGGGGGATTTGTATTTCCGACTGAAGTCGGGGTCCTATATATTTTTCGTTTCCGGGGAAGTGTTGGACAACCTCCGATCGGAGACATTAGACGGCGTAATCATTGACGAGGTTCGGAACCAGCATCCGGACCTATGGCCTTTAGTTATCAGACCAATGCTTGGAACGACCGGGGGTTGGGGGGATTTTATCTCAACGCCGAACGGGTTCGATGCATTTCATGACCGCTATGATTTTGCAAAGTCTCTCGCGTCCGGTGATGAGTGGGCCGCCTTCCAAGCTCCCTCGACTTGCAACCCATTGTTTACACAAGATGAACTTGAGAGCGCCCGGAGAGAGTTGACCGAGGGACAATTTGAGCAAGAAATATTAGCGAAGTTCCGCGACATCATGAAGGGGAAAGCCTACAAAACTTTCGGGGATCATAACCTAACAACCGTCTGTCCATTTTGGGAGGACGTTCGATTAGATTGGTCCCCGTACCTTCCGATAGTTTTGGGTCTAGATTTTAACCTTTCTCCTATGGCTTGGAACCTTGGACAAACTAAGGGCGGTGTGTGGTGGTGGTTCGACGAGGTATGGATGGAAGAGACCGACACTCAAGAGGCAACCGAGGAATTGATTCAACGATTGAAAGCAATCAAAGAGAAAGGACATCGGTCTAACCCAATGGTTCATATTATTGGGGATGCAACGGGAAAGGCAAGGCAACGGGCCGCCGCCTCAAAGTCCGACTATGATATTTTAATTGGGCGCTTGCGAGAGGAAGGGATTAGCTTTTCTAATAAAACACCGGACGCCAACCCCGGAGTAAAAGAGAGAGTTACAAACGTCAACGCCAAATGTCGATCGGCGGACGGGACGGTTCGGCTTTTCATACACCCGGACAATTGTCCAAGGGCGGTTAAGGATGGGCAACGAGTGAAGTGGAAACCGGGGGCTCAATACATCTTAGATCAAAAGACCGACCCTCTGTTAACTCACTCGTTTGATGGGATTGGTTACGCTGTTCATAAGTTGACGCCGATTAAGAAAATGCGCGACGTTGGGACCAAGCTTATTCTTCGACGGATTTAGACTTGGCTTGGTGTTGCAAGTAGTTATCAAAACTTCCGTAAGTTAAAACCTGCTCTTTTATTTCCGCTGTGTCTGTTAGTCCCCCATCTATCCACCACCCCAAACAGGCTTTGCATGTTGAATGGTTGCTATAAAACTCTACTCCCGAGCGATCACAACAATCGCATGCTTTTGTTTTACTCATAAAATCTCTCGACTCTTAATCATGTTTAAAATCTTATGCCTTGGCGTGTCTGTTTTGAAAATCCACCGTTGAAACTTTGCCATTGTCTTGATCGCCCTAACCATATGGGCGGGGCAATCATCTCTAATATATCTTTCCATGTCCACCCAAAGGCATGTGCAAGAGGGTCTTGTCTGCTTGGTGTTTTTACCTCTTGGGGTTGTTAAGTATGGACAGTCCATAGACACAAAATTACGAGCAAACGTTAGGCTCATTCCGTTGGCGTCCTTTGGGATATTTTGATTGCTCAAATAATGAGACACTGAGGCGGCGGTAGCTTGTCGGCGATTAAAATATTTCGCCTGGGCTTCGTGTGAAACAATGTCTCGCATTCTTATTAACTCAACTTTTTCGTGCGGTTTCCAAAGGTCCCAAAGTGGCTTAGTCAAATATTTCGCCCTATGTTTTGGATTTCCAACCATAGATTTGACAAAAACGTGTGGGAATTTCTTCTCTGTTTTTGGTCCACCATGTTTTTTATAGTATGCAAAAACATCTCTAACCAAATGTTCCGGCGGGCCTTTCCTGCTGTCGAATGATTTAAATGCGCCCGTCCGTTTAATCCAAGAAAAAAGCTTATCTTTTTTCAGTCCCGTTTTTTCCATCAACTCTTGAAGAGTTATTTTAGTTGCGTACTGATAAACTATTTTCTCTTGCCTGGGTGTTAAACATCCGCCTGTTCCGAACTCCGCGCGAGCCTGAATGCAATCCGGACACAACTTCTTATAAAAGCCCAATTTATTTTCCTTGCAATCCGGACAAATGCGGCTCTTATTTCTCATCGAAATATTTCGCCGCTTTAATAATTGTATGGATAGTTTCGTTAAGGGCGCGGACGCAGTTACATGCGGAATTTACAGATTCGGGGGTAAACTCTTTTTTTGTCACCTCGTCCATTGCTTTGCACAGGTGATTGACTACGTGCTTAGTGTTAAACGTTTCGGTCATCAACGCAACTTTTTCTTTTTGAGCTAAATTTCTTTGTCCCGGTGTTATTACATCTACTGATTTGACTCCCATTGTTTACCTCCAAGGTAATTTAGATATTCTCTGCAACAAAACTCATGTAAGAGTTTTTTACTCTCGTTCGGGATTTCAAATCTTTCACCAAATCAAAAATACAATCAAGCATGTTTTTGCACTCTGAAATCTCTTCACGAACTTCCACAACTGCGGCGGCTCTGGGAGCAGTACAGGCTATAAGATCGCCAACGGCTCCGCTATCTTCAGAACTGCCAAGAGGAGCGTCAAAAGAAATTGTCTTGTTTGCCGACAATGTGCCTTGGGCACTGCCAAGGAGTCTCTTTTGCGCTCTTTCTTTACGGAGATAGGACTTAAGTGTGAAGTCCATTCTTACGGCGTCGAGGCCCTTCTCAAAAGCCTGCATGACAACCTCTTGAGCGAAGTCTTCAGAGTCGTCGCCGAGACCCATACGCTTTGCATAGGCTTCCGCTTTTTTCCATAATTTTGAAAATCCATCTTGACTTAACATTTCAACGCAACTCCGCCAAATAAAAATTAGTGATCTCGGAACCGATTGACGCCGCAATAACACCGTGGGGGATGCCATAGAGTTTTGAAGTTTGCCGGAGAAACTCAATGGATGGGGGGCTAATGCCGCGCTCGATGTTTGAAACGTATTGAGGTGTTGAGAGTTTCATTTTGTCCGCGACTTGCTGTTGAGTTACTCCGCATTTGTTGCGGAAACCTTTCAGCAGCTCCCCGACTTTCTTTAGATAAATTGTTTTAGAATTAGTTGTTGTGACTGTGTTTGGACGACGGCCCATTTGAAACCTCCAAGGTTTGTTAAAGTTATCTTGGACAGCTTATAAATCATATTGGGTGTTAATGGAATGGGCTTTGTAAAACTTTCGACAAAAAAAAGGGACTCAAAGAGTCCCGGTATAGGTTTCGAGAGTCGCACCAATCGTCCCCTATCTATATAGTATATCAAACAAATGTTGCGGAATTATGGAGAGTCTCATAATGAGGCTAATTCGGCTTTCTATTAGTTCTAACCTTCAAATCTTTTTGGGGGGTAATTATTTCATAGTCGGGATCGGACATCTCGTTTTGCAGCTCGCCCCATTTACAGAGTTCGCACAGATTAGTTTTTACGTCGACGGCGTTTGGCCTCCCACAATTCAGACAGCCGAAAGTGGTGTTTGATTTTCGGTAATCGTTTCCGCCAGTCATAACCTTCCCCCTCACTCATTCTAATATATTCTAAAAATCGATAGGCGTCGAGGGTGGTGGGGAAACCAAAGCTCTCGTTATTTTTCAAGTGAGTACAAACCAAGAGGACCTTAGCTGGACGTTTGTCTTGAAGTATCGCAAGATCCCGATTCTTTTGATTCATAACGAGGACGTTCAAAACGGAGGTTTTTCTTTTATCTCTTCAATCCAAAACCAATATAAATTTGCGTCGTCTACTAGTTCCGACTTGCGGGGTAAAAATTGAACCGCCTCAACCTCGGCTCCAAAGATTTCGTTTTTGATTCGGAACAAATCCGTCCAACTGCAAATCGGCTTCCCGTCCGAACGTCTAACCATGACTTTTGTATAGAGTCGATTTTTCCGGGGGCTGTTAAAAAAAACTTGAACAATGTATTTGTTATTTTGCCAAACAGCGTGGGGCCTAAAACATGGGTTTCCGCCCGCAGCGATATGTTTTGATCGGGCTTCATAACTGACATCTTTGAACTCATTCCAAGGCAATTTTTGAAGTCGTCGCCCTTCAGAGGCGGAGGCGCGGCGTTCTGCTCTGTTCATAGTCCGCCCTTAGATTCTTGCATGTCCATCCATTTAGAGGGTTTGGGAGTGTCCCCTAAAATTGTTATCTTAGCAACAAATGTTTTCCCGTATTTATTACCAAGACTCTTTCGAAATTTTTCAGCGGCCTGCTCTGAGTTTTCTTGTAAGTAACATTCAAAAATAATCGGTTCGCCGCTCGTAAATCCGTCGCGCTCTGCAACCACTCCATAAAAAATATCGTTTGGTTTCACTTCACAACCTCTAGTTTTCTACCCTTGTACGGCCTATAAATGAACTCATTCCAAGGGTAAAAGATAGCAGCGGATTTCCAAAAGCCGAGCATTCTCTCGGTTTCTTCTTCATAATATTCCATTGCATCATGATCTCGACAATCAATTGCGGCGTTCCAGTCATCATACATTTTTGAATAGGACCTCAAGTGTCTCATTCCAACTATGCAAAAATATATAAATGATGTGATAGCAGTTAACACCATGCTCTGAGAAATGATCTCTAAAAACAACAACATGCTTTCTCCTAGTTAAAACCCCAATATACAAAAGCCGACTTCGAGACCAAAAATCCCGCCCTCTATTTTATAGAGGACTAGTTTTGTCAAGACTCTTCCGGTGTACTGTTCAAGGTCCGGGTCCCACTCCTTTAAAACAAGCTCGTCCCCGACGCAAAAATTGCGGTCGGCTTTCCTTAGTTCGAATTTCTTTCTATCGGCTGCGGACGCTTCGAAATATATCGGCCACGTTTTTAATTCATGTCTCATAATAGATTAAATCCTGTTTGACGGGACGATTCAACTTTGTCCCATCTCTCTCTTTTTGAGCTTCGAATATGAACCAACTTAGACTTTTTTGTTATTAGTTTCTGCTCCATTGAAATGATTTCACGCTCTAGTTTTTGTTCTTCATTGAGCCGAACTAAATCGGGCGGGCTTGATAACAAGGAAAATTTCAAAACTGACATGCCACTATAGGAGCAAATAATTTTTCCCGTCTCCATTAACAATCGATCGGTTGAAAGCTCGTTAACCCGCGCCCTAATTGTTTGCAGAGTGCTCGGAGGTGGTGGGGATATTTTGAAAAATCTTCCACAATAAATCTCAAAAACGTCCCGCGCCGTTAAATCTCTCTTAACCTCTGAATATATCGTTAAGATGCGGGTCCGGATTGGGCTCAACTTCCCACTGTCAATTAGTTTTTTGTATGCTTCGATTGAAGTCTCACGGACATTTTTCATGATTCAAATTCCTTATTTAGTTTTTCTGGCAACTCCATCAAGCGCCTGAAGGCTTCTCTCGCTTGGGCCGGAACCACTGCATTGCCCAATCCTCTAATTCTGTCCACCCGGAAGGGTAGCCCATTAACCACTCGACCCACGGAGGGTTCAGAGGCCCACCAACTTGGGTCGCAAGACCATTCCCTGAATTTTTGCTCGAGCCCTTCCTGTTGTAATTCCCGCTGACTGTCGGAGTCGCCCACATATTCACTGCACAAGCTAGATTTGGTGATTTTCTCGCTCGATCGCCCGGGCAATCTGTCATCTTTGTCATTGGAGTGGGCCAATAGAAACCATCTTTCTCGAATTTGACAGGCTCCAAGTTCTGAGGCTGATACAATCGTCCATCGGCAGTCATACCCCAGCGAGGCAAACTCGCTAATGACTCGGAGACCTCCCTTAGTAGTGATAGCTGGGACATTTTCCAAGAAGACGAAACTGGGTCGTAACTCGCCAACAAGTCGTATGATCTCGAAAAACAGTCCCGAACGCTCTCCCTCCAAGCCTGCACCATTTCCTGCAACACTGATGTCCTGGCAGGGAAAGCCTCCATAGACCATGTCTGTCTGAGGGAGCATTTTTCCTTTGAGGGTTCGGACATCGTCCCATATTGGAGCCACTGGTAATTCGCCCGTAGACATTCGAGAAAGTAAGACGGCTCGAGCGTATCGGTCGATTTCACAGTATGTTTTAGGGAGGACCCACTCTCTGAGGGCGAGTGTAATTCCTCCAATTCCGCTAAATAAGTCCAAGCCATTTAACATTCCTTAATTCCTTTGGTGCTCAACCCCCGGCCTTGCAAGGTCTAGGAAATTTCCTTCGGGGGAGAGCAATTGAAAACTAGATTATTGGGTGGGGGTTGTCAATTGTCGGCTTAAAGTGTTCTTCTCTATAACTCTAGTTCTGCTTTTTTAACGGAGACGGCTTTTTCTAAAACCTGCACTGGACCATACTCCTCACCAACAGATTGGCATCCGTCTCGATCCAAAATCACGTCAGTCATTTTCACAAGACGGTCGTAGTTCTGTTTTACTCTTCTCAGTTTGAGCGTCTCTTTTCTGTAGCGCCTAAGTTCGTTCAGCGTGTAGTCCAAATCCTTGGTATCGACGATCATCTTATCGCCACCAATGAGGCCCATTGCTTCGATCATCTTGTCGATGCTTTCGGCTAAGTCTGTGGACTTGATCACTGCATTACTCAACTCTGTAGAAGCTCCGCATAATTCAATTGCGTCGGTAACTTCACATGCCTGTTTTAAAATTGAATGCTTTAATATGTTCATTGTACTTCTCCTTGCGCAAAGCGCGTTAGCTAAAATTGCTCAGTCTTCGATTTCTATTGGCTCGATATAGGGCACTAGAAAACCCAATTCCATGCTCAAGGTCTTGTATGCTGACTGCACAGAACTTTTGAATTTCTCCGCCTTTTCTTCTTTTTTAAATATTTTTTCTTTTCTCAGGCGACCCGTATTGTTCCCCATTATCGAACCATCGATCATGGACGTGGTTGGAGTCTCCCAGTGTACTTTATATATTGTCATTCGCTCAATCTCCTGCTCAAGTTTGCTTAACTTTACCTGTAAATATCCAAATACCTTGCCGACTCCAAAGAGACAAAATTTCGTGTGAACTTTTCGGCTGCATCTGTGGTCTTTGGTCTCTTCCAAACTGTCCCGTTTGAAATCCACCAATTTTGATGCCATTTTCTATTGATCAAGTCTCTCTGGTCTTTCAGAGCCAACCACAGACATTTCTTTTTTGGATCATAAAAAACTTGTTCTTTCATCTGTGCGCCCTCCAAGGCGCGAGTTGGTTAGAAGTTCGTTCACTCGTCCGCATCATCCCAGCTGTGAAAACATTTTTTTAATTTTTCAGTTAATTCGTCTAGTGCGGCATTTCTCTCTTCTTTCGACATCGTGCATGTATGTTTTCTCATCGCCAAATCCGCAATATCTATCAGTGTTTTTTCACCACAAAAATTCATAAAATTATTCTTGTGATAAACGAGAAAATACTTACTGACACCATCTCCCATGCTACTCATTGCTCAATCTCCTCAACGCTTGTTTCTTAACGTAGTTTCAAAAAGAGGAGTTCGGGGGCGATCCATAAGTGGACAACATTGCTCGTTACGTTTTTACGCATCATTAGTTTGCCCCCTAGTCCTCGGGTGGGTTCGATTGCGGTGGGATTTACTATTAACAAATTAGTGACATACTCTAAATTGAATCGAACCCATACATATTGTCTAATTGAAATAAGGACATTGCGTCTAGTAAAATCTTGTCTATTGAATTTATTTCTTCGATGTCTTTCTCAACTGACTTGCGAATTGTCGGGTCCTTGTCACAACAATATTGTACCCACCGCCGGGAATAGGCTGACATGCGAGCAAGAACCATGAGGTCTCTTTGTGAGAGCTTCACCCAATGATCGGGGGAGACAATGGGCTCGGTCAAATTTATCGTGCGGTCTCTTTGTTCAGAGCTGTCTCGATCTTGTGGAGCCAGCTCCGCTCTTTCTCCGACATGTTTTTGAAGGGTAAAGCTCGAACTCTTAACCAAAACTTTTCGACCGTTTTCCAATATCCGCCCCCGTCTCCTGATTTTTTTATGTGAATCTCGTCCTCGTCAATGTCGAAAACATCGTTAACAGAACGCACGTCCGGATTTGAGGTAACTTGGTTTGTTGTAGTTTTCATAGGTTCCAAACTGTATATCGGTTGGGTTTTCATCACACCACCGCGCCCGACATTCGTCAACCACATGCGGAAAGTCGGCTCTCCGGTCTCCGGTGCCGATCACCTCCCAAGAGTTTAGGGAGGGGATGTCCAAGGAGTTAAGAGTTTTATTGGGCGGCCAATAAATAAAGTCATACGAATATTTGTAGACTTTAAAAAGCGTTGTTCTTAGAGCGGGCTCCTCGACAGAGTAGACTCGGAAGCGAGGACCATAGGCAAAAAAGTTGTCTTCCCCTACTGTCCTTATTTTCTTGTCCGCGTAGGCTTTGAACTCTGAAATGTTTGCGGCAATGACAACAACGAAAAACTTTTTAAATGCTTCATGTGATAAATTTGACACTACAACTCTCCAAGGTAAACGACACCGTCTTTATTTTGTACTTGATCTATAAGCGTAGGTACTTCTCCAAGGTTGCATTTGTCAAAATAAATTTTCCGGTTTCTTGGGCTGTCTAAAATAGCGTCATAAAAAACTAAAGTTGTACCATGTAAATTTTTACAAATGAAATCTTTTAACTTGTCATACGCATCGAAGTCTCTGCCCATATTTGGATGACTTCCCGGCGTGGTCCAATATTCAATAACTTGGTCGACTAATGTGGAAAACTCTATGGATTGTTGTGGAGAACTTTCCGGTTCGTTAACTGAAATATTTAAAGCGTCTCGACTTCCGAAGTTTTCTCCAGTGTCATAATTTTCCGTAGGACATTTCTTTTTTTCAGAGAACCAATGTTGACAAATTAAAACCGTTAACACTCCAGATAAATAAACTAACAAAAACAATGCATATTCCATAACGTCCTTTCGGCAATGAGTTAAAAAACCTTTGTAACTTATGCTCTGAGGAAACGTAGCGAGGCTATGTAAGATTGATTCAATCCCGAGAGAAACTTAAATCTTGGTTGCCCGTATGGCCTCGCTTTATGCCCCTACTAAGCCGGGGTTTTATCGAGTCTGTTTAACGACAAGGGTTAGAGAGGCCGACAACTGCCCCGGCGGGTTAGCGTTTGCAAACGGGTCCCCGGTCAATCCCTTAGTCTTGTCTGTCATACTTGCGGCTTGAACTCATGCCCATAGAGTATAACGCACCTTCGGCTATAATATGTCCCCTCGCAGTTACTTGCAGTTGACTATGCTACGCTCTCGCGGAGGACCGAGGCCCCAAGACGGGCGTTGGAAGTAACTCCGCCCGACTCTTTCGGCTTTATTATGAAACCGTGAGACTGTTTTATTTCTTTTTGATTGGCCTTGGCAAATGTTTTTTGTTAGTTTTTCAGTATGGGCGAGTCAATTAATAATAAACCGTACCTTGATCGCAGTAAAAATATCGGGAACACCGACGGCGCCGACGGGAAAGGTCGCATCCATACCAAGGTCGCCAATGACCCAGACGAGCCCGTACCCTCTCAAGAGGCTGGACTTTTGGCGACCTTGTCAGATTACGGGACCAATCCTGGGAGCGCCGCATTAGTTACGCTGTTCGATATTCCTCTATTGACAAGCTCAAATTATAAAAATCTGGACTGGGTTGTCTCTTGTTTTAGGGATGTCGTTTTCACTTTCGTTCACATTGACGATGTTGCCGGACCCGCGACCGAAAATGTTTTGGCAGTTATCCGCGCCGGATCAAATCAATATAATTCGACTGGACTTAAAAAAACACCATTCGTCACAGGCGGAGCGGGCTCCCAAGTTTTAAGGGTCCGCGCTCAAAATATTACCTCAACCTCTCAGTTTGACGCTTGCGTTAGCATCCAACAATTTGTCTAGGACAACTTATGGAAAATGAACCTTTAGTCAGTGTGAGACCATTTGATTCGGAGACAGGCTCATTTTCCGCCCTTTCTCCTTCGGGAGCTATTGAAGTCGGGGAGCTGATTCGATTGATCGGCGGGAACTTCGAAGGGGCTACTCTCCCGGCGGTAATTTGGGAAACTCAATCAATAAATGGAGGGAGTACTTCGGTAGTAGACGGCGAGTTGTTAATGGAAACCAACACGACAGCCGATGGCGAAGCGAGAGTTCAAAGCGTTGACAGAGCTGAGTTCATAACGGCCACATTTAACAAAGCGCATTTAGCTTTTGGTTTTGGGGACTTCGGTGCCGCCGACGTAATTTGTGATTTTGGAATGTTTGACCCAATCACTACAGTATTTTTAGGGGACGGAGTATTTTTTAGAAACAACAGCGGCGCAATAGAATTAATTCGGGTACGCGGCGGCGTTGAAGTTGAAACAGTTGTAAAAGCTAATTTTAACGGCGCGGCCATAACGTCGAACCCCGCCAATGTATTTATCGAGGACGAGCAGATACACGTCTATGAGATTGTTTTTAACGCTGGAAGAATAGATTTTCTACAAGACCGCCGCCTTATCCATAGAATGGTTTCGCTAACAAGTGTTGCCTACAACACAACTCACTTAACTCTTGGCGCAAGAATGCGGAATATAAACGGCAACACTTCGGCGAACATTTTAAGGTCTAGAGGTTTTGCATGTTCAAGGATTGGAACGGCAAGCGCAGAGCCCGATAGCATAACAATTAATGTTGCCAGCTCCACGTTATTAAAAAATTCTCCTGGTCAATTGTTATCAATTATAATTACCGATACCGGAGTTGCCGGGGCGGAGGTTGAACTATTTGACGCCGACAATGGGGCTGGGACACCATTTCACACGGTCAGTCTAACGGACACATTGATTGACTTAAGTTTCAATAGGCGATTAAACAATGGTTTGTTTGTAGTTGCTTCCGGAAATGCTTTTGAGTTTGCAATAAATTGGAGATGATATATGCCCACTATAATAGAACATTTACTTATTGCATCTCCGGTTCCGACTGTCGGCCAAGTGGTGACCGAATATACTCCGGTCGCGGATAAGGACTTAGTTCTCTCGGAATTTTTTGCAGAGGTTCCAACCGATTCTTTAGCGACCGTTTGTCTTATTTGGAATTATAATCACGCCACTGAACCGCAAGAAATAATTTGGATTATCACAACCTCCGGTAAAATGCCGTTTAAATACTTAGTCCCCGCCGCCAATGTTGACGGAACTAGAAAGCTTGCGGTTGTCCTTGATAATCAGACAGCAATAAATAATTTGAATATGTCCGGGTCTTGCGTGGCAAAACAAAAATGATAAGTTTAAATGAAAATCCTAGATACAAAAGTTTTGTCAATGAGCGCGATAGGGCGCTGCAAGTTTTTCACAACAAAACCCAACGAATTATTTCCGATGCCATGCGCGGAGCTTTCGAGGACATTCTCTTAAAAATTCAAGCACTGCAACCCAAGTTGACGGGGGACCTTGCAGTTTTGAACACCGGAAGAGTTGTCGCCGAACTCGATAAAATCATAGCCCGGAGTTTTGACTATATCCTTCCCGTCATTATTAACCGAGTTCAAGTCATGCGGAAAAATTCTTATGTCATGGCCAACGCGGGAGAAGTTGAGGCGATTGGCCGATCGCTTGGGAAGGAGCCGACCGCCGCAATCAAACGAGAGGATGCGGACGCGGAAATTGACAGAGAGTCCAGCGCCGGGGGTAATCTCCCCCAACGCCTTTGCTTGTATTTTGATCGCCTCCGCCGGAAGATTTTAGACGCTGTTCAAATGGGGATTATTTTACAGGACGAGCGAACCGACTTTATGAATAGAGTTTATGGGGCATTGCCTAAGCAGAAACATTATAAGCGACCCGAGAAAGTTTTAAAGAAAGTGAAGGAGTCCGCAAGGCTCCGAGAGCAAATTATTTTCGGCGCAGGCGCGGCAAATCCTGTCTCTAGCGTTTGGTCAATGACCACTGGCTTTATCGACGGCCCAACATGGGAAACAATGGTCGGGGATTATTTAGAGGAGTACATCCCAACCAATCGCGGACCCGAAGGGATTGTCGATATCGATGCGATTTCGGATGTAACAAAAACGTTCGCGGGGAAAATCCCACCCGTCGATCGAGAACAATGGTATATGTGGGAACTTGAGCGCGACATAACTCAAGAGTTTGTTGACTCCGTTCGGAAGGGTCAAATCGATGCGGCCAATGAAAACGGAATAACTGAGTTTGTTTGGATTTCAATCGTCGACAGCAAAACGGATGAGTGTTGTTTATGGCGCGACGGATTGACAACCAAAGAAATTGCAACCAGACTGAGGTCGGACAAGTCGTCGGACCCATGCAAATCGGTAACACCTCCGGCGCATTTTAATTGCCGTTGTACACTTGCGGGAGTTACGGACGCATTGCCAGAGAAACCGCCGCCCGATCTAGGAGACTTTGATAAATGGCTAACAAATCCAAAAATATAAAAAAGACAAAAGACGCCGCCGCTCCTAAGCATGTGGAGCGAGAGAAAAACGAACGAGCCGCCGCAACTGCTGTTTTAGCTAGAGGCTTAATTTTCAACGAAAATGATTATAATTATTCGGATGCATTTGTTCCCGGTGATTCGTCGGACCCCATGAGTTGTCACACGACCCCGGAGCTTGTCGAGTGTTTGACTAAAAATCCAAAGATACAAATCGAGGCGAGAGTAATTTGCGCGGAAGGCAGCAATGGAGATTCTTGGAAGTATGCCAAGATGGGCAAAAACAAATTTCTAGAATTTTCCAAGACCCGAACAAACTCTATAAAACTGCGGGAAGCTGTTGACAATTTTTCCAGTGACGACACTCAATTTGGCGGGTCTGGTTCGATAGGCGACGACTTCACTCCGTTACTTGGCGGCCCTTTTAACAAACAACTTTATTACACCGACTATTTGCGAATGCATGCGGTAGCGTTTCACGCTTGGAACCATGATCCATTCGGTCACGCGGTTATTGAGATAACTAAAAACTTCGTTTTAGGTCGTGGCTTTCGAGTTGATTGGAGAAAAAACCAAAACCAAATATTGTGGGATGCATTTTGTAAGGTTAACCAGTTCGATCAATTGATTGAATGGGCTTGCAAGGAATTATCAATTTATGGAGAGGTCATGATGTGGGCTCTCCCGGATTTTAGAAAATACATAGTGCAAAGACCGTCCCCCGGCGACACTATCCCTCTCGGGATGTTGCCACGTTATCGCCTAATAGACCCCTCCGTAATTTGGGAAATTGTCACACATCCCGAAGACATTACGAGGGTCCTCTATTATCAATGGGTTGCGCCAACTCAATACCAGATTTACACCGATGGGCAACAACCGTCCCTTAAATTTCTTTACCAACAAATCCCCGCCGAGGAAGTTTTGCATTACAAAGTGAACTCGGTCTCTAACGAAAAACGGGGACGGTCTGATTTATTTCCCGCTCTTGGTTATATGAAACGCCTTCGAGACTCCGTCAATTATTCAATCATCGGATTGCAAAAGGCCGCTGCTTGGGCAATAGATACGACCATCCAAGGCGACCAAGGCGACTTAGACCAATATGTAATCGGGCAACAACAGGCCGGAACTATCGCGCCTGCGGGCTCTGAGTTTGTCCATACAGATGCAATCAAGCGAGACTATTTATCGAACGAGGGAGCAAGCCACGGCGGCAATTCCTCCGCCTTCGAGTGGACTTTCTCAATGGCCGCAATGGCAACTCAAATCCCTATCGCTTATTTCGGGACCCATCTAGGCGGCGAACAGACGAGGGCCGGGGCATTGGTTGCAACGGAGCCCGTTGCCTTAAAAATGGAAGCTCGTCAAAATGTCATTAAAAGAATTATTTTAGATATATGCGAAAATTTCTCTCGGCAATTGAATATTATGGATGACACTCCCGAGGTAACATTCCCGGAAATTGTTCGAGATGACAGGAGTCAAAAGCTCCGAGATGTTGCGTTAGCTCAATCACAGCGTTGGATCAAACCAAGCCGCGCCGCAGAGATCGCCGCCAAAGAATTGTCAATAGATGATTACGATTACTCTTCGGAGGTTAAGGCCATGAAAACCGAGATTGAAGACGACCCCTTTATAGTCCCCCAAATGACAGACCCCTTGACAAGTCCGGGGGGAATTGACAAGAATAAGTCAAGTCTCGATTCAACTGAAAAAAACAAAATAAAGAAAGTGTAAAATGTCCGAACGGAATAGAGAAGTTTTTGAAAATCATGCCACAAGCTCAATCGAAGAGTTGACCTCAAATCCCAATAAATTCGGAGCCCCGACTTTTGAGCAGTACAAGGCCGATCGAGATAAATATTTAGGACGCAACGACGATACGTTTAATGCCATTGACAAGGGCTCTCGGAGCCTGGGTAAAGTGGCCGTAAAACATGAATATGAAATAGAGGGCTTTCGTTGCAAGTCCCTCGAAGAAGTTGAACGAGTTGCCTCTGAACAGCTCGGGATTAATATCGACCAACTAGACTATCGACCTGAATTAATTCCGCAAGGCGGAGGGAAATGCAATGTCCTCGTTAAATTTATTAGTAAAGACGACCGAGAAAAAAGGGACCAATGGAGGTAGTTTCGGAACTCCTCTTTCGAGTTGGCTAGACTCTGTCTATCCGGTTCGCACAGGCGATCACCGCCCGCCCCTTAAGAAGTCCAAGCCTCTAGAGGACGGTGTTGTTGACCCGGAAGTGGTCCTCGATCCCCCCTTAGATGCGGAAACCGTTGCTCGTCAATACATAGCCGAAAACCCTCAAATAAATGCGGGGACTCTTCTCAATTGTTTGGTCGCCGATGGGTTTAAGATTGTCCGAGAGGATGACGTTGACCCCGAGAAAAAACCATCTAAACCCGTTGAGGAAGATCGCCACGGTCTAGTCAATGACCCAGGCGAGAAAGATCAAGATGGACGTTTTGGCGTAGAGGCCGACACCGCCTCGGCAAACTCTCAATTTTTGCGAAGCAAGGAAAGCGTCAAGACTAAATTTCAATGGAAGCAAGGGACGGCTGTCAAGCTCTCCGAGTCCAGCCCTAGAGACGATGGCATTGGTTACACTCGTTTCGATGTTGTTCTATTGGAGGAAGGTCTAGGGAACGCCGGGGATAATTTTTATTACACTAAGGACGCTCTTAAATCCGCCGTTACTATTTTCGAAGGGAAAAAAGCGTTTGCAGATCATCCCGATAAAGTGGAGGAGCAAATCAGACCGGAGCGATCGATTCGAGATGTCCTCGGTAATTTCGAAAATCTTTCTTATAAAGAGGACGACAGCGGTCGCGGTCAATTACTCGGGGAGTTGGTTGTTTTAGCTGACAAGCCTTACGAGTGGGCGCGGGGTTTACTTCGTCATGCTGTTAATTTTAGTGAAAAATATCCCGACAAAGAGTTTGTTGGGTTGTCCATAAACGCGGGAGGCGTTGCGGCGGAAATTTCTATAGATGAATTTTTAGCTAACTATGCAGTTCCCTCAACCGCCTTGCATAAAATCAATGAGGCGAAACTAAACGGAGTTGAAACAATCAGCGTTGTCTCTGCAATTGACGAGGCGACAAGTTGTGATCTCGTAACAGAGGCGGGCGCTGGTGGAAAAATTAAACAATTCAAAGAAAGTGAAGGGAACAACATGAAAAAATTTAAAGAGAGAAAAAAGTTAGCACTCGCAAGCCTTAAAGCAAAACTCAAAGAGGAAGGCAGCGCCGTCGCGCCATCGGACGAGGAAGTTATTAAAAAAATGATGCGCGATGAAATGTCCGAGATGGGCATGGAATGCGGCGACGAGGAAATTTCGGAGATGTATGAAATGTACTCGAAGGCAAAAGAAATGGGCAAAGACGACGACGGCGCAATGTCTTTGGTCAAGGACATGAAAAAGCTCCAAGGCATGGGCGCTCATACCGAAGAGGCCGACGACGTACCCGCGAAAAAAGACGAAGAGGTTTCCGCCAAAGAAAGCCTCGGCAATAAAAATTCATTACAACAAGCGGCAAAAATCGCGGTTCTAGAGGGTAGGCTCGACAATCGCGATACCGTTGATTATGTGGACAAAAAATTGAAAGAGTCTAAACTCTCTCGAAGTGTAACGAAAAAGTTCCGCGAGGCAGCGGGGGACATTCGTTCCAAGGGTGATTTTGATTCTAAGTTCAAAGTTTTTGTTGAGGCCCATAATATGGCCTATGAAGCAATGGGGGAAACATCTCCATTGTTGGAAAAACAAAACGCCGTCGGCGGTGATGCCGGGTCGAGTTTTGATTTCTCCGATTGCGTAAAATAAAACGCAAGTTCTTTTTAACTTTTAACACTTGCAACTAAATTTAATTTTCTTCAAAGAGGTAAAAAATGGGAATAAACAAAAGCAATTTTATTGTTCGAGAAATTGCCCCCCAAGCTATTTTCGAGTCTATCTTAGACCTTTTAGACGTAGCGGATAGTTTTGAACAAGGCGACCATTTGGCATTGGTCGGGGGCAAGGTTCAAAATTTAACCGCCGTTGGGGACACCGCAACCTATTTGGGAATTTCCCGAGTGACGGTTGTCAGTGGCAAAATCAAACAGCCGTATGTTACCCCCGTCGATGCGTCTCAGGCCGTTGCTTCGGTCGCGGGTCCGCAGTATGGAGTTGAGGCATTGTTCGAGGCCAAGGCCGCCGATGCATTCAACCCCGGCGATCTTGTCTCCGTTGATGGTGCCAACCTTACCCGAGGCGTTACCATTACAATTGCATCGGCCTCGGCTGGAATTGGTCGTTACAACGGCCCCGCCATTGCATCGGCAACGGCTGGACAGTTGATTGCGATCACTCTGATCACGCCAATTTTAGCACAAGCTGTATTAGTCCCTTAATTTAGAGGCTAACCACTAACGAAAACGAATTTTACCTAAAAGCGATTGAACAATAACGAAAGGTTTACAACATGAGAAATTTATTTTTAATTTTTGGAATGGCATTAGCCGCCTTCCTTTGTTTCACTGGGGGCGATGCTAGCTTGCTAGATGTTTCCGCCATTGAATCGACGCTCGGTCTCGGTCTATTTGCCTTCGGTAAAGTTGAAGCGGGAGAGGCTGGCTTTGCGATCAAGTCGGCGGAGGACGCTGCACAATTTATTGAAGCGATGAACAAGGTCCGGCAACCACAGAACAGGAAGCGAACCCTTAACCTCGAAGCACAGAAAAAAGCTCTTTATGATAACGACATTGTTAAACCATTCCGAGAGGGTATGAAGAGACAATTCGGTTTCGACCCCGTTATGGACACGGCCAAATTTCCTGTCCAAGAAATGGGCTTTCAATGGAAAAAAGTTCGTGAGTCATTGCGAGAGCAGAGCTGGAAAAAGGGACGATTTTCGGAAGCTGACACGGCGTCGGATTTTACGCAGTTTCTTAGAGCGGGCATTCAGCAAATCGTCAACTCGCTTTATGAGGTTACTGATACGACCTATGAAGATTGGGTAACGGTCATTACTTCCGACAAGGCGTCCGAGCTTTACACTCCCCATCATGGTGTAAGTTTCCCCAAGCAAATCGGTAACTCGGAGAAATATCCCGAAGTTGCAAGCGCCGCGCTTGACTTGCAGTTAAGAAACTACAAGTACGGTTCTATTTACGGCGTTGAAATGGAGCTTCTTGACGACGATACCACAGGGCAATTCCAAAGAAATGCGGGTTATCTCGGTGAGTACAGTCGTTTGTTGTGGGAGGTTTTGGTCTATGGAAAATTGGCCTCGGTCGCGGACATGCAGTATGATCAATTTATCATTCCGCAAACCGAAACCAAGCCAAGCAACGAGACTAATTATCCGTATGCAACCAGCGCCGCTCCATTTGTAGGCGGGGGCTCGAACCGTCCCGTCGCTTTCGGAGTGTTGACCCAGAGTAATTTGCAAGACGGTATCATTGGGTTGATGAATCAAAAGAATTTGCATGGTCTTAAAATGACTGTTCGGCCTAACCGTTTGATTGTTAGTCCGCAGCGTTCATTTGATGCCGCGATTCTTTTGAACTCTTCTTATTACCCTAGTGGAGCCGCCGCAGCGGGCGCCGTTGGCGGAGCGTTCGCAATCAACCCGGTCAAGGGTGTTGCCGATTTGACAGTTTCTCGTTTCGTTTTCAAAGACGACGGAACAGTTAACGGTGACTCCGAAGCGTGGTATTTGTGCGACGATAAAAAACCGTGGTTCTTGTTGCAAATGAGAGAGGCCGCCGCTGTGATTCAAGAGGCGTCCAACTCCGGAGCTAGCTTTGACACGGATGTAATCCGTTACAAGTCTCGCTCTAGAGGCAACGCGGATCATATTGACCCCCGCTTCGTTTGGCAGGGAAATGATGGTTCAGCAACTTAATCAAACTTAATTTAACTTAAGGGGGGGCTCTCCCCCCTTTTTCTTAGGAGACATTTTTAAATGAGAAAACAAGCAACGGCGACAGTCGGAAAAAATACTAGAGTTGCATCGGCAACTATAAAGCCTGCGAAACCCCAAGCGGTTCCATTTGAAACGGACCCGGTTAATCTCAAAGATGAAAGAGACCTTGTAAGGTCCTCGGCAAAAGTCCAGCGCAATCAAGATTATAAAAGTGTGCCGGAACAAATTGCGGAGTCTAAATTTTATTACAAAAATTGGTTGTGGGATTTGAAAAAAGAATATTTCCCGTACATTCCGAAATTACGTCATGTCGATTATTATTTTCCTGATGCTGTTGGTGGCCCATTGTTAGTTGATTGCGCTCAAAAGACAGTTAATTCGACTGAATTGATCGAGAAAAAAACTCCGGCCATGAAAAAAGCCGGGTTTAGATATATCGTTTTAGATTATGGAATGGGGATCGATGAAGCGGCAGCTCGACTCGCAAAAATAGACGCCGAGTTAGGGAATAAAAAATGAGTTCTTGGGCAACGGTAGCAGATGCAAGAGACGATTTGCGGAACTATTTGAATGATGGGCCAGAGGATAAGCTTCGTCACCGTCAATCAGTTTTTGGACGCCTCAACGGTGCAAATGTAATTTTTAAAACTCTCGACCGTCGTCGGATTACTGACTTCTCTACAAACGTCAACGCCCGTCTTGGGGCTTTTGTTGATGGGGTCCAGGTTGCAACGTCAAGCGATGATACTGAAATTGGCGAGTTTACTCTGGCAGTTGCCCCCACCGAGGGCCAAGAGCTAGAGGCTTCGTTTTACGTCCAATGGTTTAACGACGGAGAGCTTGATAGGTTTCTAGAGAGGTCCGCGCAATTTCTTGAGTGTTCCGCCGACCCGACAGTTATTTCGGAAGGGTTGCAACCTTCGGCTATTCAATTTGCCGCAAGCCAGGCTTATCAAAAATTAGCAGGCCGCCCGGAGTTTTTGGCCGCGACGTACAGATTAGAGGATAGACCGTCTGGTCAAATCCCGATAACCTACGCCGATCATTTTTCAAAAATGGCCGATCGGTTGTTAAAGCAGGCGCGGACATTACGCGATGAGTTTTATAAGGACCGCAAGGGGAAGGCGAAAGCCCCATTGTTTGCGAATAATTTAGGAGTTTTGCGAGCCAACGTCCCGAGGAGATAATGGCAAAAGCGGGAGTAAGTTTCAATATGGATGAGAAAAACGGAGCCCTCCCGGACTTCAATGAAATGCTTTCGCGTTCCGCAAAAATCCGAGGTTTTCTAAATCGTGTCACCTACCCCCGCTATAAAGAATTGCAACAAACTCGTTGGGTTTCCCAAGGGGTTAGTCAAACCGGAGCGTGGGACGATTTAAAAGAAAAGTATTTGACTTGGCGCCGCCGAGTTTTCCCAAGCTCCGGCTCTAAAATTCTAGTTCGTACCGGGGACCTTGCGCGGTCAATGACCGGAGCTGACAATGCTTATCATTTCAAATTGATCACTGACAAAAGGATGGAAGTCGGGACCGTGTTGGATTATGGCCAGTACGTTGACGAGGACCGCGACATAACGGGTTTTAATGAGCAAACCATAGACGGCATAGTGGAGGAGCTAGAGGACTATCTAGTTAATTTTTAATGGCTAATGTTTTGAACTCGACGGAAATCGCTAGAAACCTAATCATTGCCCAAATAAAGGGTTGCCTCCCCGCTGCTCTCGTTGACCTTCGCGCAGCTAGGTCAGACTCAAAAGTTTCGACGGGGCCTATAAAAAAGTTCTTTATTTCCGAAGCCTCCCAAGCTCATGAATTGCCCTCGGTTTATGTCGTTACGAGTGGAGTAAGTACAAACAAAGATCGGGGCGCAAACTTCGCAGCGGAAACAATTGACGCGGTTGTGACTGTGATTGTCGGTGACCAAAATGCCGACCAACTAACTATAAAATCAGAGCGTTACACCGTTGCAATTAAAAAAATTCTCGACAACGTCCCCCTAGTTTCCGGGGATGGTACTATAAAAATCGTCCCACTCGTTGCGCGCCTCGACTATTCTCCGGCTTTTAAAATGTCGCAGAACGACGGAACGTTTCGGAAAGAGGGCGCACTAGAATTACGCATTGAATATTTTGAACAACAGTTTTAAATTAAATCTTAATGGAGGTTTATTATGTCAGCAGTTGGAACATCGATAGTCACGCCGGGGTCAATGCAATTAAGCCCTGCAAGAGTCGCCTTTGACTCTAACGATTTAGGGGGGACTCTTAACAATGTCGTTCTTAATTGGGAAGTAACTAAGGCGGAAATCAAGGCCGATCAATTCGGAGCCGGAACGGTTTTAGATCGACGAAACTCGGGAATGCTGGTCACCGTGACAACGTCAATAACAGAGATTCAAGACCTCGATAAGCTCGTAGCTGTTTTCCCAACAGCTAGGGACACGACCGTTGGTCCCGACCGCGTTCTTGATTTTCTAGCGGTTGTTGGTTGCGCGGACTTGTCTTTAGCTAAAACATTAGTTTTACATCCGTTGGAAATACCGGACGCAACGAAAGATTTTGACCTTAGTTTTACAAAGGCGACGCCAAGCGAATCAAGCGAATTAGTTTTTTCGCCGGACGGTCAAGCGAGTTTAAATATTGTTTGGAATATTTACCCGGACACCGCACTAGACAATACTTGGTTTAGAATCGGCGACCTTGCTGTAATTGTACCTTAAACGGAGTTAATTAAATGCTAAAAAGACTAATGCCAAGTCGGGCCGATGCTGTTGAGCAGGCCCGACTCGTTGCCGACATCGACAAGATTGTTTCGACCCCCGTTGCCTTCATGCTATTGGGGAGAAAAAGATTGTTGAAGCCAATCTCAACCGAGGAATATTTGCGTTTTACCAGGGCATACAACGAATTTTCTCAAGCGACAGGGGATAAAAATTTAAATGCAAAACAAATTTCTAAAAAATTGCACAATATTTTTTCCGCTGTTTGCGAAGACATTTCCGTTAAGGACATCGGCGAAATGACTCAATCCCAAATCGGGGCCGTGTATGCTTTAATTTTGCGAACAGTTTCCGGGGAGATATTTTCCGAGGATGACCAAGAAGAGTTCGAAAAAAAAACTCTAAAAATGATAAAACCAGCGGGCCTGCACGAATAGACTTCAGCCCGTCTAAACTGATTGCGGAATATATGATTTTATTTAAGTGTTCGGCGGGAGAAGTTTTGAAACAAGACGCGGTCCAAACTTTTGTTTTCTTAAAGGCTGGCAGAGAATTGAAGAAAGAAAGCAACGCTCTCTTAATGTTGGACCTTTCAGACGTTGCATATATTCCCAGCCAAGCTCCTAAATATCAGTCCGATTTAAAACTCAATTATAAAAAGCGGCTGGGTTATGAAACTCGTCCCGCGAATCAAGTCAGTTTAACCGATCCAAACCTCGAACACGTTTTATCGAAAATATTACCGGGGGGATAGTTTGGCAAAAAAAGGCAAGAAAAAAACAACCTGGGTTTTCGACATTGACTCCAAGCTGTTCACTAAAAAGATTAAGGACTCTCGGAAAAAATTAAATGAACTCGGGGACCCTAAGAATCTCGAAGGCTTAAAGCAGGGGCTTATTCAAGTTACGGCGGGCTCCATTGCTTTTTTAGCCATTGCCAAAACAATAAAGGCAACGCTCGACCTCGCATTTCGCGCCGACAAGATTAAAGAGATCAACAGCCAATTTAATATTTTGACTCAAAATGCGGGTATTGCGGGGGACGAGTTAAAGTTTCAACTAGAGGAAGCGGGCCGGGGGCTCTTAAGTACAAATGAACTCTTGGACATTACAAATAAGACTCTCCTTTCTCTAGGAAAATCCGCCGCAGTATCAATGCCTAAATTAATAGAGCTTGCGGACAAGGTCGCCTCGTCAATGGGGGGGAATCTCAAAGATAGGCTAGACCAATTAAATGCGGCCATTACTTCCGGCTCCGCTGCTTCGTTTGAACAAATTGGAATTTTACTCGATGAGCAAAAAGTATTAAGAGACTACGCTAAATCAATCGGAACAACTGTTGATGTTTTAAGCCAGGCTGGAAAGCGTCAAGCGTTTTTGAATGCCGCTCTCACAACCGGAGCCCAAAAATTTAAGGAAGTCGACTCTAGTGTTTCAAAAAATATCGATGCTTGGGCGGGGTTGCAATCGGCGTTGACTGATTTTGGCGACGCATTTTCGGAGGTCTTTGAGGAGATAATCGGCCCGTCGTTAGAGAGATATTTACTAAGCCTTAAAGGCTGGACAAAATTCTTCAAAAATGAATTTCTAAAAGCTGCGTCCGATGGGATCGAGGGCCAGAAATTACGGGTCGCCGATCTACAAAAGGCCGTCCAAGAATTAGGCTTTGAAACAAATATTTTAAACGCCGAAGATTTGAGATGGTGGGAAAACAAAAAAACCAGAGATACTAATCTATTAGTCTTGCAGGAGAAAAAAAAGAGGGCCGTCGAAGAGTTGGCAAAAGGCCAAGCAAAGTTAAATGAAATGATTGGGAAACAACCCGCGCCCGGAGGCGACGACGCCGACGAAGGAATTGACACCGCTAAAGAAAAAACCCGGAAAGCTAGATTCGAAAATGAATTACTCGCTCTAAGAAAAAATCGCATTGACCAAGAGATAGCTTTAAACATGACCGTCGAGGATGCCGACCGCCTGCATAACGAACAGCGGGCCATTATTCAAGAGGAGTTCCAGATAAAACTCGACGAGTTGCAAGCCAAAGAGGACGAGGGTTTACTCCGTACAGGTGAGCGACTTCGAATAGAGACGGAGCTTTATGCCCAAAGGACCAACGCCCTGATTGCCCAAGACCAACGGCTAGACGAGACCCGGACCCTGGGCCTCGACAATTGGGTCAAAAATTCAAAGACAGCGGCGGAGGGTTTTTCTTCGGCTATGACTTCGGCCTCTCGCAAGGCCGCAATGGAGCAAAAGAATTTCGGAAAACAAGCAACGTTTGCAATCAACTCGTTTCAAGGCCATGCGACAAACGCCTTTCTCGCATTGGGGGAGGGGTCTAAAAATCTCGGGGAAGCCATGTCGGGTTTTGTTTTAGGAGCCCTTGCGGATATTGCAGAGAATCATGGCAAACTTTATTTGTTACAAGGTTTTACAAACCCCGCTTTATTCGGCGCAGGCGCGGCGCTCATAGCCCTTGCCGGGTTTCTTAGATCAAAGGCCGGAGCCGGGGGCGGCGCGGGTGGTGGAGGCGGTGGAGCATCATCAGGCGGTGGTGGTGGAGACTTTGCGCCAACGGCTCCCGAAACGGAAGTTACTCCAATCGCCGAGGAGCCAGAGAAAAAGAAAGTTGAAATAAATTTCCATGGGGATTATTTAGAGACGGAGGCGACGCAACAACGTTTTGTTGATATCATCCGAGAAGCGGGCGACGTACAAGAATTTTTGATTAATAAAATTGATTAGAGGGTGGAATGGCATTAACCGCAAAAAGTTTATTTCTATATAATTTCGAAGTGACCTTGTCCAATCGGTCAATCGATTTCGTCGCCGTTGGCGCGGGTCCCACTCTTCTCGCAACTCTCACTCTAGGGTTTTATTCTCTCGGTTCTTTATTGGTTGAAGTCAAGAGAGCCATGGAGGCCGTCGACACTGCTAACACCTATTCCATTACCGCCGATCGAACAGTAGCGGCGGGTCTTGAAAACCGGGTATCGATTGCAACCTCCGGAGGTTTCCTTTCTATTTTGTTTGCGACCGGACCTCGATCGGTAACCGCCGCCGATACGTTGCTTGGGTTTTCGGGGGACCAAACGGGCTCAACCTCTTACACTGGAACGTCAAGCGCGGGGACTGTGCTAGTCTCAGAGCTTGTCGGCTATTCGTTTACACCGCCCGAAATGGAAAACCAGATTTTCGGCAACGTTAATATTTCAACCTCCGGAAAAAAAGAGGCTATCGTTTTTTCTCTTCAGAGATTTTTCCAAGTCAATTTTAAATATGAACCAACGGCAAAAGTGGTCGCTGAATGGTTCCCGCTCAATGTTTGGATGATTCAACAACGATTGATTGAATTTACTCCCGAGGTAACAAGCCCCACAGTTTTCATTGAGGCAACTTTAGAAAGCCATGTCGGCAACAACAAGGGTCTTGGTTTTAAAATGAAAGAGATGCTCCCGGAGTTTCCGGAGATGTGGACAACCGGACTAATGAAGTTTAGAAAAACAAACACTTAGGGGATTTGTATGGGGATAGTAGATGGACAACCAGTCGACGCAGCAAACTCCAACCCGGCGTGGCTTGCGGCCATAGAGGATGATTTCACAACTGGGGTTTTGGGTTTAAAAAATGTTGCAACCGGAATTGACATCGACAACATTCAATTGGTTGCGATTCGTTTAATGGCCGCAACGGGCGTCGATGAGACTACAAACGACGGCACAACTTACGGAGCCCCGTCCTCAACTATCACCGACGGCGATTCACATGAGACCGCGCTGACAAAACTTGCTAATAAATTCGACTCATCAACTGGGCATGATCATAGCGGGGCAGCAGGCACAGGGAAAAAAATTGATGCTGGTAATTTAACGAGCCCGCCGTTTAGAGCTTCGGTTTTTCAAGGCGCTGACCTGTCAACCATTACCGGAACTTCGACCGATGTTTCGACCGAGTTGTCCGGAAAGAGCCCCTCAACCTCCCCGGCAACTCTCGGCGTTGTTGTTAACGCTCCAGAAAACAAAATCATATTACGGCAAGCTACTGGCAGCGAGACCGACGATGTTTTTACAGATGCGAATGGAGATATTGTTTTTGGGCGATTGACAGAGGCGGCGAGCGTTTTCACTCTCTCGTTTTTCGTTGATCAATCAGGCGTTGAGGTTGCCCACGATTTTACGGGCTCCGTTGACATACGCTGGTACTATCAAGAAATTTTCAACTCCTTGGACGGCTCCGCCCCGGTTTATTCCGAGTTTGCTTTAATCCCAAGTGACAATGCGACCGCCGATGTTATCAACGCAACCGAGGGTCTATTTGGAAAGGTTCGACTCGCAACCAGCGTCGAAACCAACTCCGACGTTGTTCAATCTCAAGACTCTAGGCTTCCGGTCCAAGACGAAAACGACGCATTAGTTGGAACCAACGGAACGCCCTCGACCTCGAACAAGTATGTTACAAACTCCGACCCTAGAAACTCCGACCAAAGAGATGCGGACTCAATTCAGGGCGTTGATGTCGACCCAAGCTTAGCCCCGGCGGATGGGCAAATTTTAAAATTTGTTGATGCCAACAGTAGGTTTGAAGCCGCCGACGACGAGACGGGGGGAGTAGTAAACAAAAATGTTGAATCGTTTAACTCTGTCGACACTTTAGATTCTGCAAATGATGTAGCTTTATGCGACGCCTCGGGCGGCGGGTTTACGATAACTCTTCCCTCTGCGATCGGGATTACTGGGAAAGTTTACGACATTGTTAAAATCGAGGACTCAACAAATTCAATTTTAATAGACACTAGCCTCGCCCAACTCATAGGGACAAGAGCCGGGGCCGCAATTGGGTTGAATCGTTTAAATGATTATATCCGAGTTCTTTCCGACGGCACTAATTGGGAAATTTTGGCGAAGAAAGAAACCGAAATTCTCACCGCCGTTGCTTCTGGGACTGTTACGTTCGCTGGTAGGACCGCCGCCGACTTTTTAGCAAGTTCGGCTGACGTTCCATTAACAGAGGGTATATGGAAACTTAGAGCTTATTTTTCTTTAGATATAGGCACCGGGACATTTACAGGCTTGCTTGAGCCGTCTGGGTTGTACTCTGCGGACGGAGCCAATAGCGCCGCAACTCCGGCAGCATTGAGCGCGGGAGCTAATGTGTCTTCAGTTGATGGTGATCCGACAATGGTCCAATATTCAACGACTGCTCCAGTTTTTCCTATCAGTTCGGGTACTAACTCAAGGTTTCCAGCCGGGTTTGTTGAGGTTATTGTAGTTGTAGATGGCGGCACAGAAACAGTATTTGCTGTACCTAATATAGATTTCGTAACAGCGGGAACTGCGCGCACTGATGCATACATTCGGGCAGAGAGGATTTGGTAAATGAATTATATAACGAAAAATGAACAAGGTAATTGGAGAGTTCAAAGCTTAACAAGACCACCCGAGAAGCCTTATCATATTGCGCCCCCTGGTATTACTCAAGAAAACGTGAGTATTGTTGATATTATCAACTCGAAGCCAGTGATTAATCAAACCAGAAAAACGGCATTTGATGCGGATAAAGTAGCAGGCCATGCGACGACGACAGCCGAAAAAACAAAAGTAGTTGCTCGTCAATCTAGTTTACAATCTGGTTATGATAATTTTAGCACTCTAACGAGAGCGGCCAAGGATAAGTTGTTAAAAGATTTATTAGCCGCCCAATTGGGAATGTAAAATAGTATGGCCCTCGACCCGGTAACTGAAAACTACAAACTATTTAACAGTCTTTCGACAAAAAATATCGCTATCGTTGTCAAGATCGAAGGCGCTGATTTATTGGTCAATAAAATTATCTCAGAAAAGCTCCGTTATGGTTTGCCCGATTTCGACTATGGAGACCCCGGAGTTTTTTACGGCGGCCAACGCCCAGTTGCGAATCAACGAGATTTAATTGCTGAACGCTCGTCTCTGGTAATTTCTCAAAAAATAGAGCCGGAGCAAGGGCGAGCTTCAATTTCTACACTGAGCCTTTCCTTCGTTGATATTAATCAATACATGACCCAATTAATTACCCCCGGCTTGATTATCCCGGATATCATGGGCGCTATTGTCGAGGTGTTTGCGGGCTATGATCAACTGAGTTTCCCCGATGATTTTTTCCGAATTTTTCGAGGACGAGTTTCTAAAGTAAAGTCGGACCCCGGTCTAGTGCATCTCCAATTTAGCGACCCAAATATTAAAAAAAATCAAAAAGTTTTCAGGACCGCCGCCTCTCCATTGACTGGGCCAATTACCGACGTTGCAACAACAATTCCCGTCGTTGCCAACTCCGATTTTCATGAGCAAATTTTAGGCCCCCTCGGAACTTTCGACCCCGCAATAACAACCTATTTGTTAATCGAAGACGAGGTTATTTCCTACCCCGCTGCGGGCTTCGGAGTTGATGTTTTTACCGGATGCGTTCGCGGGGAGAGGGGCACAACAGCGGTCGCCCATGCCTCCGGTGTCGAGGTAATTTCAGCAATACAAATCGAGGACCACTTAATTGACATGAGTTTGAAGCTTATGCTCTCTGGGTTTGCGGGAACATGGAAAGACTCCGAGCCAATTAAAAACTTAGGAGATACCGGAGACCCCTCGATTGGTATCTTGCCCGATGCAATCATAATGCCCGAAGGCGTCGACGCTGTTCGAGACCTTGGTCAAGTGATAGGGGATTTTATAACCTTGTCGGGGGCGGCGAACGGAGGCAATAACAAAACCGTTGTTGTCCAAGGGTTTCTTGATCTCTTTGGCAGACCAAATCAAATCATTAGGACGGACGACACGTTTATAACTGAGATTGATTCTCCCGCATTATTGGCGTTTCGTTCGCAGTTTGACACTTTCCCGGTAACTTGTGGGGTTAAGCTCACGCCGCCGGAAGTAGACATAACTCAATATATTTTTCTTAAAAACACTTTCTTGGGTCCGACGACATTTTCTTATAGATTTTTTCTTACAGACGAGGAGAATCTTAAACCCTTTATGGAGTCTGAAATAAACCTTCCCGTCGGACTTTACTCCCTAACTAAACAGGGGAAAATTTCGGCCAACATCACAAAACCACCTCTCGCCGATCAACGGTTGCAGTTTTTGAACGAGGACAATATTTTAAGCCCAAATCGAATCTCGCCGGAACGAGCTTTAAACACTAGAAAGTTTTTCAATGAAACTGTTTTCCGTTGGGATTTTTCGGACTCTGGAAAGTTTCTAGCTCGTCGCCGAGACCTCGACACTAATTCTCTAAATATTATTGGAATATCGAAAGTCCTCCCAGTAAATTCAAGAGGCGCAAAAACTGACAAGGGTTTTGATACTATCGTTGCCAGCCGCGCAACTTTCTTTTTAAACCGCTATAGCGAGGGAGCGATATTGTTAACCGTCGTTGCCAACTGGGAAGTCTCTGCACTCATTGAGGCGGGCGACACTATCGTTTTAACTGACAATGGGACTCTTCAAATTTCCAATATGGCAACCGGGGAAAGAGATTTCGGGGAACAACTCCTCGAAGTTCTTGACCGGAAGCTCGATGTTATAAATGGTCGCGGCACGTTTCAACTTTTGACAGGCATAGGAGCTGCGTTAACCGATCGGTTCGCCGGAGTCTCTCCGTCGTCGCTTGTCGGAACTGGATCAACCACGACCCGCATAATTATTACGGAAAGTTTCGGGGCAATCTTCCCCGGCAATGAGCGAGAGAAATGGGCGGACTATGTTGGTTTGCCCATCAGAGTCCATAACGCCACTTATACGCTTGACGACGAGGTGACGCTGTTGACTCTCCCGGCGGATAACAGCTTAGCCTTAGATGTTTCTCCGGCTTTGAGTTTTACTCCGACCTCCGGAATGATTGTCAACATTCCCGAATATCCGACCGACACAGACCCAGAGACCAACTCTCTATATAAATTAATTCACGCCCACCTAACTCCGTCGCCTAATGTGGTGACCGGAATTAGCTCAACGAGCTTCACAGTTTCCGCTCCGGACGCTTTATTATTCAACGTTGACTTACCAATTTTAATTCATAACGACGATTTTTCAATTGAGTCCCCGGAGGTTGAGGTTTTATCCATTGTTTCGACTACCATAACGGTCAAAACTTCGTTAGGATTTACTCCGGCCCTTGGTCAAACAATTGAATTAATCGGCTTCGCAGACGGGGGGCAACCTTATAGGTTGATATAAATTATGTCAGACATCCCAAGCTCAATCACTAAAGTACAAATCGAGGCGACCCGATTCCGATCGGCGGTCTCAGAGTTTTTGCTTCAACAAATGGGCGCAACCATTAACGGCCTGATTGACGATGTTGCTGCTTTGAACGCCGCCGTTGGCCCAGTTTTAAAAACTGAGATATTTACTGCAAATGGGACATTTAACGTCCCCGCCACAGTTAATAGAGTAATGGTTTGGGGCATTGGCGGCGGCGGCGGTGGATCATCGGGCCTCGGCGGCGGAAGTGGAGACGGGTCCAACGGCGCGAACTCAACTTTCGGAGCATTGGCAACCTTTAGATTTGGTCGTGGGGGCATTCGCTCAGCAACTAGAGACCACTCCGTAATCTCTGGATGCGTT
>SDBT01002064.1_pt1 | contig 36016 bp, 34 predicted proteins | sample 2277101 | NCBI WGS metagenome assembly SDBT01 (sample SAMN10404973, study PRJNA504765) | marine sediment metagenome | isolation source: marine sediment core GS10_PC15, 103 cmbsf | place: Arctic Ocean: Southern Knipovich Ridge | collected 2010 | reverse complement strand
AAATGTATCTCCTTCTTTTGCATCTTGCTTTACATCAGTCCATCCTCCATTTTTTTGATACTGGATTGTCACAACATCACCCCAAGGTTCTGTTTTGAAATTATCAGCTCTCATTATATAAGAAGTAAATCCTTCACTAGGAAATAAACTAGCCAACTCTCCTTCCAATCCATTATCATCTTCAAATACATTTCCCCAAAAATCACTCCACCATCCAGCAGAGACAAAACTAACTGACATTAATAAAATTATACTTACTGAACATACAATAACTCTCCCTTTTTTCATACTTTTATATAGAAAATATATATATATATATATAAAACTTTAGTTTAGAATCTCTTTTAAAACATCTCTCTCAACACAACTATTTTTATATATAATCTTAATCAATTAAACAAATAACCAATATCTTATGAAATATAAAGTTACACAATTGAGTATCTTAAGAGATGAAGAGCATAGCTTAATTGAGCTTATCAAATTCCAAAAAACAAAACAAAAATGATCCTAAAAAAACTACAAATAGAAAACTTAAGAAGTTATGAAAAACAAGAAATAGATTTTCCTAAAGGTTCAACTCTTCTTTCAGGAGATATTGGTTCAGGAAAAACAACAATTCTTTTAGCTATTGAATTTGCTTTATTTGGATTACAACCAAGCCAAAAAGCTACTTCTTTATTAAGAACTGGGAAAGATAAAGCAAAAGTTACGCTTGAGTTTGAAATTGAAGGAAAAAATATTATTATAGAAAGAGTATTGAAAAGAGGGAAAAAATCAGTTTCACAAGATTATGCAAAAATAATAATAGATAATGAAAAATTCGAAGGAAGCATTACTGAGATTAAAAATAAAGTTCTTAAATTATTAAATTATCCCCCGGAATTCACAAAAAAAACAAATCTTCTCTATAAGTTTACAGTTTATACACCTCAGGAAGAAATGAAACAGATAATTTTAGAACCAGGGGATATAAGACTTAATACTTTAAGGCATGTTTTTGGGATTGATAAATATAAAAGAATACAAGAGAATACAGCTATTTTAACTTCTAAACTTAGGGAAAAAATAAGAATCAATGAGGGAATAATTTATGATTTAGAAAAATACAAAGAAGAGCTAAAACAAAAAAAACAAGACCTAATTAATTTAGAAAAAAAGAGAAAACAAACTATAAAAGAACATGAAAAAGCAATTGAATTTAGCACCACAAAAGAAAAATCATTAGAAGAAATAAAAGAAAAAATAAATGAGAAAAAAACTCTTGAAAACCAAAAAAAGACCTCAGATCTTCTTACCTCTGAAAAAACTCAGCAAATTACAACTTTGGATAATAATCTCAAAACTTTAAAACTTCAAATTGAAGAAGCTAAAAAGATTTCATTTGGTAAAGAAGATTTTGATTCTTTAAACAAAAGAATAGAATTTCAACAAAATAAACAAGAAGATTTACAAAAAGAATATATCCAGATAATTAGTAAAATAAACGCAGGAGAATCTAAAAAAACAGAAGCAGAAGCTCTTAAAAATAAGATTTCTAAAATTCAAAAATGTCCTACTTGCCTGCAAAATGTTTCAGAAGAATATAAAAGAAACATCTTTGCAAAAGCAGATGAAGAGATTCAGGCTATCCAAAGAAATCTTGATAATTTTCTTCTAAAAAAGAAAGAACTAACAGAACAGATAGATATTTCTAAAAAAGTCTTTGAAGATTTTAAAAAAAAGAAATCAGAATTAGAGCTTTTAAAAATTAAATCAGAAAATCTTATAGAAAAAGAACAAAGAATATCTGAAATAGAAAAACAAAAACAAACAATTTCTAATGATTTGGAGATGTTAAAAAAACATATGGAAACAATTGAGAAATCAATATTAGAATACACAAAATATGATAAAATCTTTGAACAAATAGATAAAGAACTACAAGAAGCAAAACAAAAAGAAAAAAATACAGCAATTAAAAAAGCAGAAACAAACAAAGAAGTTCAATTTGCAGAACAGCAAATAAAAGAAAAACAAGAACAAATAAAAGAAAAGGAAAAACTAAAACAAAGAACTGAAAAAATAAAGGAAGTAGAATACTGGATTTCAGAAAAGTTTCTCAATCTTATTTTATTTACAGAAAGACAGGTTATGTTAACCTTAAAACAGGAGTTTTCACAACTTTTTTCAAAATGGTTTGCAATCCTTGTTTCAGATTCTTTATCAGCAAAACTTAACGAAGAGTTTTCCCCAGTAATTGAGCAACAAGATTATGAATTAGATTATTCTTTTCTTTCAGGAGGAGAAAGAACTTCAATAGCCCTTGCATACCGTCTCTCACTAAACCAAGTTATAAACTCACTCTTAAGCAATATTAAAACAAAAAATCTTGTAATTCTTGATGAACCAACAGACGGATTTTCAGCTCAACAATTAGACAAAATGAGGGATGTTTTAGGCCAGTTAAACACAGAACAATTAATCCTTGTCAGCCATGAGCCTAAAATAGAAGGGTTTGTAGATAATATCATAAGATTTACAAAAGAAGGGGGGATTACTAAGGTCGAAAAATAAGCTGATTTTAGGTAAAATATTATCTAACAAAAATTTTATTAAACATGAATCTACTATATTTTATGCCAAAAAAGGGGAAAAAGATTTTAGAAGTTTGTTTTGGGAAAAAATTAAGTAAGAAGAGGAAAATTATTATAGGAACATTTATTGCTCTAGTTTTTTTGATTTTTTTTGCTATTCTCGGAGTTTATTCTTATAAATATTTTAAACCTTCAATATTAGGAGCAGGTATAAGAAATGTCTTGGAAGATGATAATGAGCAGGGTATTTATATTAATAAAGAGAATAAAACAAGTGAGTATAATATAACTCATAAAATAAGTAGTGGGGGAGGCGGTGGTGGAGGAGGCGGCGGAAGTTCTGGTGATACAACTCCTTCTTGCACAACAGGTTCATGGGCAAATACAAATATTTTTAGATGCATGAACAATACAAGACAAGAACAACAAACAAGAAGTGTTTGTGCAAGTGAAGCTTCAGAACAATGGATTGAAAATCTTTGTGGTACAGGATATATTTGTTATCAAGATACTGGAGCTCCTGAAAACTTATGTATTAATGAAACTCAATCATGTATTGATTCTGATGGACTTGATTATGATATTAATGGAACAGTAAATCGTTCTGGAATAATCTATCCTGATACATGTGTAGATTCTGTTAATGTTACAGAATATTATTGTTATTATAATTCAACTTCTGAACAAACAGAAGTTAGAACTCAAGATTATGAATGTGCTAACACTTGTTCAAATGGAGCTTGTATTTGTATCCCAAGTTTAGAAATATGTGATGGATTAGATAATGATTGTGATGGGCAAACTGATGAAGATTTAGGAACAACAACATGTGGTTTAGGTGAGTGTTTGCATACTATTGATAATTGTGTTGGAGGTGTAACTCAGATATGTGGTCCACTTCAAGGAGCAGTTGATGAATCATGTGATAATGATACAGGTTATGATTTATTAGATAATAACTGTGATGGAAGTATTGATTTAGATTGTGATAGTTATTGTGATGAAGATATGGATAGTTATTCAGATAAGATAATTTGTTTTTTAGCTGGTTATCCTCTTGGTGATTGTGAGCCTACAAATGCAAACATTAATCCAGGAGAAGAAGAGCTATGTGATAATATTGATAATGATTGTGATTTAAGTACAGGTGATGGAGTAGATGAGACCTGGTATAATCAGGCAACAAGCTGTGGTATAGGTGAGTGTGATAGCTCAGGTTTACTTCAATGTACTTTAGGAAGCCAGGTTGATACTTGTAGTCCAGGAAGTCCTAATACAGAAGCATGTAATAACTTAGATGATGATTGTGATGGTTTAATAGATGAAGATGAATTTGATGATCCTTTAAACCAATCATGTTATTCAGGACCTGCTGGAACTGAAAATATTGGAATCTGTGTTGCAGGAACTCAAACTTGTACTTCAGGTGTTTGGGAAGGCTGTGTTGGAGAAGTAATTCCTCAAACAGAAATTTGTGATGCAGGATTCTTAGATGAAGATTGTGATAGTTCAAATAATGAAGAATGTGTTTGTACTATTGGAGAAACACAAGATTGCGGGAGTAATGTTGGAGAATGTTCATATGGAACACAAACTTGTGAAGCTACTGGAACCTGGGGAAGTTGTGTTGGAGAAACAGGACCAATTTTGGAAATATGTGATGGACTAGATAATGATTGTACAGGTGTTGCAGATGATTATGATTTTGGGCAGACAACTTGTGGTTTAGGTGAGTGCTTGCATACAATTGATAATTGTGTTGCAGGTGTAACTCAAATATGTGAGCCATTTGAAGGAGCTGTTTTAGAAATTTGTGATGGATTAGATAATGATTGTACAGGTGTTGCAGATGATAATCCTACAGATTGTGCACAAGATTATTGTATATATGGCAGGTGTACTCTTCCTGTTACAGAGTGTATGGAATTAAATCAACCAGATTCTTATTATATTTTAAATCAAGATATAGTAAATAATAATTTATCAGATTCTTGTATAAATATAACTGCTCAAAATATATTTTTAGATTGTATGGGACATTTTATTTCAAGTACTTCTAGTGTAGCTGGAATTTATTCTAATCAGATTAGTACAACAATAAGAAATTGTAATGTTGATATGGGGACTTGGGGTACTGGGATTAAATTACTTTCTGCAGATAATTCTTATATTTTTAATAATACTTTGAGTAATCAATATAGTGGGATGTTTTTTACTGATGTGACTAATGTATTAATAGAGGATAATGTGGCGAGTTTAAATGGTTTGGTGGGTATTAGGATTGATACTAACTGGGGCACTTCGAGTTATAATACCTTGATTGGAAATACAGCAAATAATAATTACGCAGGGATTAGAATTATACGTTCAGGTTCAAGTACTTTAATTGCAAATACTGCAAATGATAATTCTTATATAGGAATTTGGATTACATTAAGTTCAAATAATAATTTAGAAAGAAATACTGTAGATAATAATTCTGATACAGGGATTTATCTTGCATCAAGTTCAAGTAGTACATTAATAATGAATGATGCAAATAATAATTCCCAATACGGGATTTATGTTGATTCTTTATCGATGGATAATAATTTAATAGATAATAAGTTTTGTTTTAATTCTTATATGGATGTTTTTTGTGCTGTGGATCAGATATTTAATAATAATTGGTGTGATCTTTCTGGTGTTTGTGGTGGAAGTTGTTTGCTTTGTTCAGAGTATCAAGATATGTGTGTTGATGGCACTATGAATGGGACTTGTTCAGTTAATTATCCTTTATATTGCGATTTCAAGTATTTGACTTTTGATTTGAGTCAACAACAATGCGGAGCTAATGCAGGAAAATGCTGCCAGTCTAATAAAGGTGCTGCGCTGTGGGCGCTTTATTTAGCAGTTAATATTCCTTATTCAGAAGACTGTAATAATGCATATACTTATTTTGATAATTATTCTGTTGGGGGGGATTGGGGGGTTTGGTTTGATACTACTTTTACTGAGCAGCCAGGAATTGCAACAGTTAGTGGGGGATGGCCTTCAAGTATCAAGTGTTTAGAAACTCCGTTTGATGTTGTGCCCCCTCGGACTGGAGAATCATATCATGGAGTAAGATATAAAGATGGTGTATGCGTATTTGTTCCTTATACTAATGAAGTTAGACATTTACCAGAACAAGCATCAGTTATAGATTGGAATTATTCTCGGGATAGTTATTGTTGGTATGATAGTGTTAATGTTGTACCGATGACAGTTATATAAGAGGTTTAATAATTAATCATCAACAAATTGTTCAAAAAAATATTTAGAAGTTAAGTATTCTCCTGTAGCTTTTTTTATCATAGTATTCCATTTATATTTTTTACCTTGTGAAAAAATATTGTTTTTCAAATATTCTCCTATTTCTTTATTATCTGAATAATCAACATTATGAAGAGAATCTTTTTTCAAAATGTTTTTTATTATATAATTGTGCAATTGAGAAGCAAGTAACTTTCCAAGAAGATAATTATGATAATAAACAGGAGAACTAGTTAAATGTATTTTTGAAGCCCAATCAGGAGCATCTTGCACAAAATCAATAAGCTGATATTTTTTTACTAAATCCCACCAAAGTTTATTTAAATCTTGTTCAGGGTTTTTATATAATTCTCTTTCAAAATTAAACATAACCTGTGACCATCTTAAAAAAACAAGTTCATTGAATTTTGATATTTTAATTAACTCATTTTCTATTTGACTTATTTTTTCAGGTTTAACATCGCAATATTTTTCTATAAATGCTTTATTTTTTGATAATCTCCCAAATAAGAGGGCGACTGCTTCTGTTGTAAATATATGGGCTTCATCTCTTAGAAAAAATGGAAGTTCTTCATAAGATTGTTGGCCTAAAGTTTGATTATAAATCCCATGTCCTAATTCATGTAATATAGTCTCCATCCATTTTTCATTATTTTTTATATTTTGTATTGTCCTTACATCTCCTTTTCTATCTATATCAATACAGCAAGCATTAGGATATTTCCCAGGTCTTTCATATAAATCACTTCTTTCTAAAATATCATTAATATCAAAACCAATGCTTTTATAAAATTTTTTTGTAATTTCTAAAAGGTCTTTTGTATATACCTCATCTAAATTTATATCATGTATTTTTGGTTCTTCTTGAAAAAATTTATCCTGATAATGCCAGGGTTTTAATTCTTGTATTGGAACATTATATTTTCTTGATAAAGCTTCATCAATCTCTTTTTTTATTTCTTTAAAAGAGCTATCTGTTAAATCAACAAGTTCGTTAAAAAGAGATTCTATTTCTTGTTCTTTTTGTTCTGATAATTCTAATGATAATACATAATAATTTTCAAATCCTAAACTTTTTGCAAGTTTATTTCTTAATCTTACTAATTCTAATAAATCCTTTTCAATAAGTTTTCCTATTTTTTTACTTGCTTCCCATGCTTGTTTGAGTTTTTCAGAATCTGTTTCTGTTTTTAAAATATCAGTTATTTCATTAGCTGTAAACTCTTTATCTCCTATCTTAGGCAAATAAGTATTAAAATCTTTTTCAATTTTTGTTGATATTTTAATTATTTCTTTTATAAGTTCCAAATCTCCTTGAGAACCAAGATAAACATTATAAAGTAGTTCTAATCTTCTTTTTATTATAGGATTATAAATTTCTTGTTCTAAAAATTCCTTGATTTTTTCAAAAGTTTCTTTATTATTCAAGATTTTTTCAATATCTTTTTGAAATCCTTCATAAGTATCATAATCTTGTTTTTTTCCAGAAAGAGCAGCATACCAATAAGATAAATTTAATGCTTTTTGAAGCGGGGCAATAATATCATCTTGTCCATCTAGAAATTTCTTTACTTCTTCTAATTCTGCCATTTTTTTACTTAATTTTCACCCTTTATAATTTTATCTGTACAAAACATCCAATAAAAAACTTTATAAACCCCCACTTCTACACATTATTAGAAATTCTAAAAGAATTAGAGCAAATTTCAAGAATTAATTTAAAACCAATTTAATTAAAAATGGACGCTGAATTAAAAAAGTATGTTCGTAAAACTGGGACTTCTACATTAGGCATTGTTTGTAAAGATGGAATAGTTGTAGCTGCAGATACAAAAGGAACTTATGCAGTAGGAGAAGGGGTTGTTTATGTTGCAAGTTCAGATGAAGAAAAGGTTCTGTTTGTAGAAGATAATATTATTGTAACTACTGCCGGAGTGGCTTCTGATTTGCAAAAGGTAATAAAATTAGCTAAATCTGAATTAAAATTAAAAGAATTAAAAAGTAAGTCTAAACCTTCTATTAAAGATGCAGCAAATTTATTTGCAGCAATTGCTTATCAAAATATAAGGCAGTTTTCTTCTATTCCTGGGATAACCCATTATCTTTTAGCAGGATTTGATAGAGAAGGAGTTTATCTTTATGATATTCATCCAGATGGATATTTACAAAAAATTAAAGATTATTCTGCAACAGGTTCTGGATTAATGCACATGAATCCAATATTAGATTCAGGGTATAATGATAATTTAACAATTAAAGAAGGAGTTGAATTAGCAAGAAAATGTATAGAAGCTTCTTCAAAAAGAGACCCTGGATCTGGTGAAGGAATAGATATTTTTGTTGTAAAAGATAACAAGATTGATAAAGTAGTATCACAAAAAGTTATTCCGCAATATACAGATAGAAAATAATTTTAATTAAACGAAAAATAGAGGGGAGTAAAAAACTAAATCTAAAATAATAACTAGTATCTTATAAGCATAGGACGAGATAGAGATGATAAACTTAAGCTCTTCTTTCCAAAACTTAAAGATTTATAGAGATATAGATAATAAATAATATCCAGAAAAATTAAATAACAAAACAAAAATGCCAGACATTCTAAAAGACATACAAAAAGAATTGCCAAAAGCCATAACTAGTGCAAGCTTTGAAGGAGCCAATATTGTATTATATACAAATGATTTGGATTTTTTTAAAGATAACAAGGGAAAAATAAAAGAAGCAGTTAATAAATTCAAAAAAAGAATTGAACTAAGAGCAGACCCAAAATTATTAAAAACTCAAGAAGAAACTGAAAAGATAATTAAAAAAATAATTCCAGAAGATGCAGGATTAAGTAATATTTTATTTGACCCTCAAAGGAGCATAGTAGTTCTTGAAGCAAAAAGACCAGGACTTGTTATTGGAAAATCTGGTTCAATATTAAGAGAGATTAAAAATGAATGTTTGTGGGTTCCTCAGATTCAAAGAAGTCCTGCAATTAAAAGCAAAATAACTGAAAGTATTCGTGCAGTTTTATATCAAAATAATAATATAAGAAAAAGATTCTTAAATTCTGTTGGAAAAAAGATTTACAAAGAATGGAATCCTGAAAAAGTAGAAGAATGGATTAGGGTTACTGTTTTAGGTGGAGGAAGACAGGTTGGAAGAAGTTGTTTTCTTCTTCAAACACCACAAACAAAAGTTCTTTTAGACTGTGGAATTAATGTAGCAGCAAGAGGAAAAGAAAGATTCCCTTATTTAGATGTTTCTGAATTTAAAATAAATGAGTTAGATGCAATTATAGTTTCACATGCGCATCTTGATCATAGTGGTTTGATTCCATACTTATTTAAGATGGGCTATAGAGGTCCTGTTTATATGACTTTCCCTACAAGAGATATTTCTGCACTTCTTGCTCTTGATTTTATTGGTGTTGCATATAAACAAGCATCTGCTCCATTATTTTCTTCTATAGATGTCAAAGAAATGGTTAAACATACAATATGCTTAAATTATAATGAAGTTACAGATATTGCTCCGGATATGAGGATAACCTTATATAATTCAGGACATGCTTTAGGAAGTTCAATGATTCATATTAATATTGGAAATGGAGCTCATAACCTACTTTATACAGGGGATATGAAATTCTCCAGAACAAAATTATTAGACAGAGCAACCTGTAATTTTCCAAGATTAGAAACCATGATTATAGAATCAACTTATGGGAGCAGAAATGATGTTCTTCCAAAGAGAATAGAAGCAGAAGAAGAATTAATTGAAACCATTAAAGAAACAATCAAGAAAAAAGGAAAGATTCTCATACCTGAATTAGGATTAGGAAGAGCACAAGAAACAATGTTGATTTTAGAAGAAGCAATGAGACAAAATAAATTATCAAAAATCCCTATTTATATTGATGGTATGATTTGGGACATTAATGGAATTCATACAGCATATCCAGATTTCTTAAACTCTTTTATAAAAAATGAAATTTTTAAAGATAATAATCCTTTTGTTTCAGATATTTTTCAAAGAGTTGGTTCTGCTTCAGAAAGAAAAAAAGTTATTGAAGGAGGTCCTTGTGTTGTTCTTGCAACTTCTGGTATGTTAGTTGGAGGAGCTTCTGTAGAATATTTTAGACATTTTGCATCTAATAAAAATAACACAATGTGTTTTGTTTGTTACCAAGGGGTTGGGTCATTAGGAAGACAGATTCAGGAAGGAGTTAAAGAAGTTAAAATGACTGTTGAAGGAAAAGATGAAAATATTAAAGTTAACATGAGGATTGCAACAATTCCTGGTTTAACTGCTCATGCAGGAAGAAATGAGCTTTTAGAATTTGCAAATAAAAGCCAGCCACGCCCTAACAGAATAATCATTAATCATGGAGAGCAAAGTAAATGCTTAGATTTAGCATCCTCAATTTATAAACTACATCATATTGAAACAAATGTCCCAAGAAATTTAGAGACGATTAGACTAAGGTAGTTTTAAAAACATAATTCTCTATTGTTAAATAACTGGTATCTTATAAGCGTAGGAAGATATAAAGATGAGTGACTTAAGATGCTCAGATAATCAACTTTAAATTTTAATAGATATTGATATAAATTAGGAATAAAAAAGATGAAACACAGCACACAAATAACACTTATTTTAATGTCCATGTTTATAATAACTCAGCTAATTGGGTTATTTGTAATTAATTTTTATAATAATGAGAGTAATAAACTTCCTTTTGGAATGGAGCCTCCTGAAGAAATGAAGCAGGATGATTTAGGATTTCCAACTCAAATCTTAATTTCTTTTGCAATAGCCATTGGTTTATTTTTTCTTTTAATAAAAATAAAAGCAGAGAGATTTATTAGGGGGTGGTTTTTTTTAGTTACAACACTTGCAATAGGATTAACACTTCATGTTGTTTTTTCTAAATTAATTCCAAGTTATACTTCCTTAACCTCATTTTATCCAAGTTTAATAATATTAATTGTTGCACTTCCCTTAGCTTATATTAAAATATTTAAAAGACATATTTTAGTTCATAATTTAACAGAACTAATAATTTATCCAGGAATTGCTGCTGTTTTTGTTTCAATTTTAGGGGTTTTAGGAATAATAATTGTTCTTCTTGCAATTTCTCTTTATGATATTTGGGCAGTTTGGAAATCGGGATTTATGCAAAGAATGGCAAAATATCAAATAAATAAATTAAAGTTTTTTACAGGTTTTTTTGTTCCTTATGCAGGAAAAAAAGCAAGAGCAAAAATAAAAGCTTTAAAGCAGAAATACAAGAGTAAAAAAGCATTAGAAAAACATTTTAAAAAAGCAAAAATAAAAGTTAATCTTGCTATTCTTGGTGGAGGAGATATAGTCTTTCCAATAATTACCGCAGGAATTTTTTATAAAGTTTATCAATCAATTTGGCCTGCATTAATAATAACTGCTTCTGCATCTTTAGCTTTATTAGTATTATTTATGATAGCAAGAAAAAAGAAGTCTTATCCTGCTATGCCTTTTTTAACAATTGGCATGTATTTAGGAATGATTATTAGCTGGCTGGTTTTTTAAGGATTTCTGGGATTATAACGTTCAGGAATTCTGCCATCAAAATACTTAAATAATCTCCTATATACATCTGCTGAATCTTCTGGTCTTTCTTTTCTTTCACAAACTTCAATACCGTTTTTCATAGAATCTTTAAGTCTTTTAATATCCGTTCCAGAAAAATTAAATTTATCAAGAATAGAAATATAATCAGGTTTAAGCTCTATAGAAACTCCTCTTTTTGAACAACGTTTAAGTGTACTTATAACTTCTTCTACTGATTTATTCTCTCCTAAAGGGTTTAATAATAACACGCTAAGGGTAGGAGGTTTTTTTCCTTCTGTCATTTTACCAAATAACTCCTATTGTAATATACTCAATATCTTTAAATCTCACTTTTCCATCAACAACATTATTATTATCTCCTTTTGTAATAAAATAAACTCCTTCACGATCTGTTCCAATATCTACAACCCTATGAATAATAAGATAGTTATCTTGTCTAAAAGTTATAATATCTCCTATGTGAATATCTTTTTCTGATTGAGGTTTAATTCTTATCCCACTAGTTCCTGCATCTAAAACAGGTTTCATACTCCCGGTTGGAGCATATTTCCCAATACTTGCTCCATTCACATTAATTATAATTTTATCATTATAAACCTGTATTTGATTTTCCTTTATAAAATCAAAAGGAGCAGAATTATCAAAACTAAGACCTAAATAATCAAATGAAGCAGGAATTTCAAATCCATAAACAAAATAAGCTCCAACAAGATTTGCACTAAGAAAACCTAATAAAAATATAAGACTTATTTTAAGTGTTTTATCTATTTTCATTTTAAATTTTTAATATTTTCCCTGGAAGATTTCTAATATCCCTTAATAATTTTTTTCTATTTGTAGCTTTCATGTTTTTTTCAATTGCATCAAGATCTTTGATTAATTGGTAAACATTAATTGATTTATATCCTCTAAAATATTTATCATTCATAGAAAAATCAACCCCAATACAATGAAATGAATTAGCATTTTTTATAACTTCTTCAAAAGCCTGCTTGTTTTTCTCAATTCCATCATAATGAGTATAAAAAAAGTTTCCTTGCTGTCCTAATTTAACTTCAGGAACAACCAAGAGATTATGACCATGAGATGCATTTATTTTATATAAAAGAGGGTCAAGAACTTTAAGACCCCTTATTGCAAAAAAAGGATATTTTTCTTCACAAGCAGCATTTAATGTTTCAAAATCAAACTGATGGTTAGGCGGAACATACATTTCAGGTTTTTTACCTAATAATTTTAATAAAGTAGCACTTCCTTTTTGCATTATTTCTCTTTGTTCATCAATACTTAATGATTTATTATATAAGCAAGAATTTTCATGATAAGGGCCAACAATTGTATGCTTATGTTTACATTTATGAATATTTCCTTGTTGTCCTAATATATTTCCAGGTTTATTAACAACTTCTCCTATTAAATCTACAAATCCAGGCAAATAAGGATATTGTTTACCATATATTCCACCTTTTCTTAATGTTTCAGGAGCAATAGAAATAGCACAAGGAGTATTTTCATCTAAGATTCTTTTTAATTTCTCTCCATTATCATCCATTCCCTCTAAATGGATATTTAAGTATTGGTTTTTCATTTTATTTTTCATCTATATCTTATAAATTTAAGAGTTAAACCATTTGAATAGCTTAACCTCATCTCCATATCTCCCTATACTTATAAGTTATTGATATTTTATCTATCATGATATTTACTAATTTACCAATAAAACCCTTATTCTTAAACCTTACTATTGTTCTAATTATAGAGTGACAACAAACCAAACATTTATAAATAGATTTTTAGTATGGATTATAGAGATTATAGAGGTTCTTAGAGGTTTTAGAGGTTAATTGAAGATGAAAATTGAATTAGGAATGTGGAAAAATAAGAAATTTTACAATGGTTATAGTTTATGTAATCTAATTAATAGCGAATTAGGTGATAACAGCATTGTCCCAGAATTAAAAATAGGAAATATAGATTCAAATAGGTTAAGAATTGATTTTCATAAATTAGGAAAAGATGTTTCTCGTTTAAAAATTTGGAGAGATATTTCTCAATTGTACTCTATAATAACCAATGCAGGATATTCAATAAAAAAACCTAAAATAATCAAAGAAGACAGAATAACAAAAGATAAGCAAAGATTAGCAAATGATTATCTAGAATTAAAAGCAAGATCTAAGGAAAATAATTGGAAGTAATTATATAAAATGATAATAAACCAACAACTTGTAAAGCAAATTAAAGAATATTTTAATCTTAATATTTATGAAACTAAAGTCTGGTTAGCTTTGCTTTCAAAATGTATTGCTTCTGCTGGGGAAATAGCAGAAATGTCAGGAGTTCCAAGAAGCAGAACTTATGATGTTTTAGAAAGTTTGGAAAAACAAGGATTTGCAATAATGAAATTAGGAAAACCAGTAAAATATATTGCAGTTAAACCAAATGTAATTATTGAAAAATTAAAATCAAACACATTAAAAAACGCAAATGAAAAAATAAAGGCTCTTTTAAAACTTAAAACAACAAAAGAATATTCTGAATTAGAAGAGCTTTATGATACTGGAATTCAACCAGTAAAACATGAAGAAATTTCAGGAGCAATAAAAGGTAAATCAACAATCTATAGCCATATAAGAGAAGTTTTAGAAGGAGCTAAGAACCAAGTTATTATCTGCACCTCTATAAATGAAATAAAAAACAAATCAAGATTTTTTTCTTTAATTTTTGATAGATTAAAAAAAGCAAAGATCAAAATAATTGTGGCTCTTTCTGGAGATGAAAAAGAGATTAAAAAAATAAATTCAAAATTTAAAATCAATGCAAAGCCTATTAATATTGATGCTAAGTTTTATATTGCAGATGAAGAACAAGTTTTATTCATAATTTCAAAATCAGAATTACCAGAACAGGAAATAGCTATTTGGTTAAATACACCTTTTTTCACATCAGCTTTAAGTTTTTTATTTGAACAAGCTATAAAAGAATAAGAATATAATCCATTTACTCTAATTTTTTAACACCCATCTCTTTAATAATTTTCTTATATTTTTTCTTAAATTTATTAAAAAACTGTGCAAATGATAAATTATGCTTAATTTTCACATAAGCAAAATGATTTTTGATAAAGGCTTTTGGATGAGCTTTTTTAAAACTAGCTAAGTTCTCAACTTTTGTAACATGAGGCCCTTTAATAATCTCCTCTTTTTTCTTATCTAAAACAAAATAAAAATATGCAATATTCTTTTTATTATCATAATCAAATTCAGATTTTTTTATTTCAAATTCCTGCCCTAATTTTCTTATAAAAAACTTAAAAAACTTTTTACTTTTACTTCCAGCAATATCTCCTGCTTGTTTACTTGTTTTTACAGAAATTGTTATTAATTTTTTCCCATATTTTCTTTTAAGCTCTTCAGAGACATCTTTTTTTTCAAAAAATTTAGAACTTGGCCCTTTTAAAAAATTCTGACATGTTTTTTTAAATTTTAAAAAAGTCTCATTTGATAATCCTGCTAAAGCATTTCTTTCTTTAAATGTAGGATCAATTAATATGATAGGACTTTGTCTTTTAGATTTATTTAATTCTCTTAAAATTTCATTTTTATTTTTGTAAAATTTAGAATCATCTATTATTATTTTATTGATATTAGCTTTAGATATGGCTTTTATAAATTTCAAAAAATTTCCATAATAACAAATTAATAATTCTAAGGCATAACCAGAAAATCCATTAATATAACCTTCAGCACCATAGCAGTTTTGTACATAAGTAAACGTTTTTGCAAGTAAAATTTCATCTGATAATTTTCTGTTTTTACTTAATTTACTAAGAACATAACCAACATGAAAATAACTTAAGTCAGTTATATTTTGAGCTTCTTGAGGTTTTTTAATCTTTATAACAGGGACTATTTCTATGGTAATCCCATTAGTAATTACCTGATAATAATCTCTTGAACCATGGATTTTTTTAACACTCTTACCTAAAACCCCCCCAAGTAATTTTGATATTTCATTTGATTTATATTTTTTATCAAATCTAACAAAAATATCTGCATCATATTTATCCTTGCGCACAAGGGTATTTTTTGCAAGCGAGCCTCCTATAAAAATATCTGCTTTTATTTTCTTTTTTTTCAATTTTTTTTCTAAATTAAGACAAAACTCTCCTATTGTTTTTTCTATATTTCCAAATATCTCTACAGGGGGTTTAATTGCTTTTATCTGATTTTTAAGAATCTGATTTATATTTTTCATTTTTTATCTATCTTTTTATATTTATAAAATACCAGTTATATTAATTATGGAAACAGATTATTTAAAACTTCTCTAACTTAACAATCTTTATATATTTGTTTTGCTTAATACTAACACAATGCCACACCAATGCACACATTGTGGGAAAGTATACCCAGATGCTGCTGAAGAATTACTGAATGGATGTAGTTGTGGCGCTAAATTTTTTTATTATATTAGACAAGAAAAATTAGATGAGCCAGAAGTTAAAGAAGTTATAAGTGAACTTAAAAGAGCAGATAAAGTTCAGATTGAAAAAGATATTAGGGATATAACAGGTTTAAAAGAAGAATCTGATAAACCAGTAATTCTTGATTTAGAGTCTGTAAGAGTAATTAGACCAGGAAAATTTGAAATTGATATTGTTAATTTATTTAATAAAAGAAGGCCTTTAATTTATAAACTTGAAGAAGGAAAATATATTATTGATTTAACTGCTACTCTTAAAGCAAATCTTGAAGAAATTCATCAGAAAATTAGAGATCCTACCGCATCATAATTCAATTAATTCTAATAATCTATAAAATATTAAGCTATAGAGATGAGGGAAAAGCTTAACAATCATATTTAAAACTTAAAGATGTAATAAGATATAGGGAAAAATCATCGCATCATAATTTCTAATTTTTTAGGGTTTTTTTTCATTTCTTTAACAAGTGTTGCAGGACCAATAATAGTTAGAGCATTTTGCTGTCCTGTTAATGCTTTTGCTAATCCAAATTTAAATTTCCCAATAATCCCTAAAGAACTAGAATCTTGAGAAATTACAGCAAGCTCAACTCCTTTAAATCCTTTAATATTACCAATCATAATCATAGTGTCTTCGATTAATCTTGTTTCTTCTTCAGGTCTTAATTTTCCCTGCAAAACTACAACCTTATGATCAAGAACTATTCTTAATAGTTTTTTAATTCTCTCAACACTGCCCAACCCAGCAATTTCACTATAAGGTATAAAGTGCAAGGTTAAACCTCTTACTTTTTTACCTGCTTTTTTCTTCACCATTTTACCTCTTTTTCTGTTTTATCTAATATAATTTAACTTTTAAATTTAATCTTTTATTTATTATCTTATGAATTTATCAATTATACTCTTTTGTTCTTAAGCTTAAACTTCTGTTGTGTGTCTCATTATTTTTGTCACCATCTTTTCCTAAAAGACGGAACTTATAAGATAATGATATTTTTATTTCCTAAACCTTCTTCGCCAGCTTTAACAAAGACTCATAAAATTCATCCATATTCTTTCCCTTTTTAGCAGATATCCCAACAACTTCATATTCTGGAAATGCTGCTTCTACTTTCTTAAGATCAGATTTTTTTAAATCAATTTTGTTTGCAACAACTAAAACAGGAATTTTTTTTGCAATTAAGTTTCCAACAATAGTTATATTTACCTGTGAATAAGGGTCTTGAGTAGAATCCAAAACAATTACAACAGCATCCATATCATCAAGCCATTTAATTGATTCCACAACTCCCTGAGTTGCTTCTTTTGCTCTTTTTTGAGCTGCCTTTTTTTTCATCTTCATCTTCATAAAATCTTCATAATCAATCTTAGTAGCAATCCCAGGAGTGTCAATTAATTTAAATTTCAAACTTTTTTCTTTATATTTTATTTCAACCTCTTCTTTAAACTGAACAGTCCTTGTTTCATGAGGAATTTTACTAACCTTGCCTATTTCTTCACCAGTCCAATCTTTGCAGATTTTATTGGCAAGAGTTGTTTTTCCAACATTTGGAGGTCCATAAAACCCCAAACTAATATCTTTCATTTTTTTAAAAAAAAGACTGAAAATTCTTCTTGTAAAACTTTTCCAAATTTTTATTACCATTTTTTGTTTTAGAATCTGATAAGCTCATAATCGCTTTGAAAATGATGATAACTTAATCACTCATAATTTCTCTTTCCATGCTTATAAGATATTGATATTATCAAGAAAATTTGTTTTATTAAGATTTCTATAATTTATTAATCATTAAGACTAATATGTTTTAAAAAATGACAGAATAAAAATGAGTATTAACTTTCTAATGGTAACAGCAGAAAACCTTAAAAACACAAAATAATTGAAAAAACTATGATAACTGCAGTACAAAACAAAGGTTTAAAAGTAAGAGAAAGACAAACACACCTTATAGTTCCGCATGAAGATACTGAACTTACTTTTATTCATCAATCTAAACAAAAAGGAAATTATGTAGATGTTAGAAATAATCTTGAAAGCCAAGATTTATTAATGCCTACAATAGCACAAACAGTTTCTTTAATTTATTCAGCTTTTCGAGGGTCAGATAATAAATATTCTAGAAAAATAATCAGATTAATGAGAAGTACTTGGCTATGGGGGAGCACAGGAATTTTATGGACACCAAAAGGAGTATATATTCAAGATAATCCTTTTATTGTGAATGGAGAAGTTGCAATGAACGAGAGTGCGCTTGAGCGTAATTTAAAAAAAGGAATAATTAGATTTGTTCCTTATGGATTTAAATTAGGTAAACAAAGTTCTTTAGAATTATCTAAAAATAATTTTATTAAAACTTTAGTAGGAGAACAAGGGGCAGATAATCTTGCAGAAATTGCTGATGAGTATAAAAGAGAACCTTATTTATATGCTTTTAAAGAAGTTAGCCAAACTATTCAAAGAGTTGCTTCCTTGTATTCCCCCTGCGGTGTTGATTGGTTGAGTCTTGGCAGCCTCCATGAAGTCAGCAAAGACGGGTGTGCTTTTGGGATGTTTAAAAATAATGGCGAAGCCACTTTTTCAAGGATACCAAACTTATACAAAATAAGCTAATATTTTTAAATTAAGAAAAGTTCACTTCAAATTCAATCCTTTAAGATTTAAAGTATTTGTTCTTTTTGCAAGTTCTTTTTTAACTTTCTTTTTCTCAACCAATTTAAAAACAGGAATTTCCCACATACCTGTTCTTTTTCCATGAAGTTTTTTCCAAGAATAAGTTAATTGTTCCTTAACCCATCCTAAAGGTTTTAATCTATTAAAAACATCTGCTTTTTTAAGCCCTTGATTTAGAGCATTACTCATAAAGTTAATTAAATTAAATAATTGATTTTTACTATGAAATAATTTTGATTCATAATGTCTTTTATACCATTCTTGTAAAACAATATAAACAATAAAGGTAGAAAAAAGTAAAGCAAAAAGCCAGAAAATTGTCCACCCTAAGGGCTTACAATCTATTCTGCAATTTTTATAATTTTCTCCAAGAGCTTTTTCACATTTCTTATTACTATTACAAACCCCTGAAATAATCCCTGTATTTAAATATTTAAGTTCAGGAGAAATATAAATAGGAAAATTCCCTATATTAATTATTCCAGGATATAAAAATTCAATTGTTTTTGTTTCAGTTAGTTCAGAAAAAACCACAGCTTCAGATATTTCTCCAAAGTCTTTAGTTTCAATATCTTTAAAATTTATTTTTTCAGGATTTCCATTTACTATCAGATAAACTTCTTCTAAATCTTCTTTTGGTGTCAAAACAATTTTAACATAAGAAACTAAATGCTCAATTTTTGAATCTCTATAATAAAATGAATATGTTTTAGATTCTAAAGAAACCTCTAAATTTTGCTGAATCCAATTATTAACTGCATTATGATATTTATCTTTTGATTCATCAGCTTTTCCTGCACCAAGATTTTCTAATACTTCTAAATTTAACTGTTCCTCATTTAGAAAAAAATTAATTGGATTAATTAATTGACTTACATCAAGTTTATAAGGAATTTTTAAATCTAATAAAGAAGACATAATTTCTACGTAATCCTCATCTTCAGTAGCATCCTCATAATTTTTCTTCTGAATATTAACACTTGAGTTTAAATTATCTAAATCAAATCTTTTTTCAATTTCTTCTTTAATCCATGCAGGAAGATTATTTAATTGAGTTTTAAGATTTTCTAAATCTTGTTCATATCTTGTTAAGACATCATCAATTGAATCTTTAGGAGAAATTACACTTAACTGAAATGTTTTAGAAGATTCTCCATATTTATTTGAAACTTTTACAATCATATCATAACTACCAATAGCAGAATACTTGTGTTTTATTGTGTTTGTTTCTGAAGTTTCTTCATCACTGCCATCACCAAAATCCCAACTATAAGTTAAATTAGGCCCAGAATCTTCTAATATAACTGAAAATACTACATTAACTAATGCAGGAACAATATTTGGGGTAATAGTTTTTATTCCTGGAACTGGCTTTACTTCAATATTTTCATCAAATATTTTTTCTCCATCTAATTCAAGTCTAAATTCTTCATCACCATAATCATCTGAAGTTAAAAAACCACCTTTTTCTAAATTTAATTTCTGAAAATCAGAACTTATTAATGCAGGAGTTTCAATAACTTCATAAATCTTAGTTTCTGATAAAGAGCCACCTTTTTCATAAATCAAGTTTAAATTTGAAATTGTATTTGTTTGGCTAATCCCTGCATAAAATTTTATAGGAACAATACATTCTGGGTCACAATTTCCACTATATTTAAAAGAAACATAATCCCAAATTTCATCTGCTAAATTAATCCCAGTATCCCCATCATTAATTAAATTTTGATTAAATGTAAAATCAGTAACAGCATCATATTTGCCAGGTTTCACAAATATAGGAAAATCATATTCCTGGTTCCCTGCAGAACCGCATGGAAAAACATCTTCATATTTTATTTGATATTTTCCATTATCAGCAGAAGTATCAACACTTACACAAACTTCTGATTGAACATTTTCTTCAAGAGCTTCATCAAATTCAATACTGCAGCTAATCTTCCCTCCAGAAGATGCACTAGCAATACACTCTTCAGAATTTATACCAGCATTAAGCTCAATCCTAAAATCAACATTCCCGCCACCAGCTTCTATAATTTCTGCACCAATTTCAAAACTTTTTGCAGGAGCAAGTAAATTTATTTTTTCACAATATTGAGAATCTGTTATTAAAAATTCTTGCCCACTAATATAATCTTCTTCATCCCAACAACCATAATTATTACTTAATATACAAGAAAAATCAGTAGAAACTGCATTAGCTTTCCAGTCAATTAGTTCATCATCTAAGACATTTATTTTAATAGGATGAAGGCAGGATTTTCCTGCATCTGTTGCAATATCAAAAGAAAGACTATTGATTCCTGTAATGTCTCCTGTTAATTTAATTCCTAATACTTTTTCTTCAATTCCAGCAAGGGAAAAAGTTTTTGAGCTTCCTCCAGTGCCTGAAGAAGAATAACTTGTTGTACAATCATTTGGAGAACAAGAATAAGAAGCATCATTTTTATCTAAAAATTCTTTTAATTCAATAAAACTATCAAAACCTGTTAATAAGGAATTTGTAGGTTCATCTTTTAAACTAATATTAACCCACCCACTAATTGCCTGAGAAGGTCCATAAATCAAATCAAGATGATAAAGTTCATCCCCCTTTGTAAAATCTGATATAACCAAGCTTATAGATAATATTCCAAATACAATTACAAACATTAAAACAAACACTTCTTTTTTCATAATTTATAAAGATAAACAAGATTTATAAATATTCTTAATACTATTTATCTCAATATCTTTAATTTTATAATAGTTTTATTATCTGAGTTCTTCTTATCTCAATCTCAGTAGAACATCTCTTTCTATGCTTATAAGATACTAAAAACAATCATTTCTTTTTCTTCTTAACTTTAATATAAGAATAATATATTAATACTAATATTAAAACAACAACTAAAATATTAAGCCAAGTAAAGAAATCTAATTTTACAATTTTTTCACAAGGGATAGTAATGACTCCTGTATCTTCACATCCATTTCCCCCTGCATTATAAATCCCTGTTCCTAAGGCACTCCAGGAAGCATATATAAATCCATCAACCTCACAATTATCTTGCCAAGTTTCCATAGTATAAGTACAGACTCCTTGTTCAACAGGAACAAAAGTATCATTACAAACCTGTGTTCTATTATCTATTGCAGTACAATTTTGATTAGAAGTATCCCATTCACAACCGCAAGATATTTCATCCCAACAATAGTTTCCTGCAATAAGTTGTACACTATCGTCATTTATGCCACAATATCCCTCTCCTTCATGAGATTCAACACTATTTACAGCAACCCATTTTGTATAATCATTACAGTCTGTTTCGGTATCCAATTTCCAGCAAAAATCTTTGTTAGTATAAATACAGTTATAATATTCGCCACTAGGACCCATCTGCCCAGTAGGAGCACATTCTGAACCAGAAGGGCAACAAAACTTGTCTCCAACAGCACTAGGTTCATAACAATTTCCTAATCCTATTGTAGGATTAGTTTGAAAAGGAGACACACTATAATCAATCCAATTTTCTCCATCTGCAGTACAAAACATTCCACTTTGAATAGTTATTTCTATTTCAGTTCCACCACAAATAAAACCTACAGGACAATCTGCACTTAATAATGGAATCACAAATAATAATGCTAATCCTGTCAATAAAATCACACTCTTTTTCATTTTGTTTTTTATTAGTTTATTTTATATCAGTATCTTGTTATATCTTTAAGCTGGGTTGATGAGAAGCTTAAGTTATCATCTCCATATTTTCCTCTACTTATAGGATATCGATATTTTTAATTTAATCTCAGTATTTTATATCTTCCTATGCTTATAAGATACCAGTAAATTTTCACAATTTATACCTAACCCCTAAATTTATAATATGATCTCCAGGTTCATCAAATATTTTTATATATTTCATTTCATTACCTATTCTATTTGGTGTAAAAGCAACTCCATCAGCTGTCCAATCTAAATATAGATTAGGGTCACTATCTATACCATCTACTCTCAAAACCAAATCATAACACCAAACAAAATCAGCAGGATTTATTTCATCTATAATTTGATAACAATTCCCAGAACCATATTTACCTTCACAAGTTGCTTGAACATAATCACAATCAGAAACATGAGTCTGTGTTACATCAATAGTTACCATTCTTTCATTAACTGCATAATCCATTACAACAAAAGCAGTTATTCCTTCATCATAAACATAAATTCTTGAAGAATCTTTTATAAATTGGGCAGGAGTTCTTGGAGCCATCTCACTAGCAGTTAAGATTATATTTTTTGTTCCAGAGGTAGTATATTGATGAGTTGTGTTGCAATTTGTTCCTGATGAACAATTTTCAAATCCTAAGGAAGTTTCTCCTCCACCAAAATTCCAAGTAATTTTTAAATCATCATCAATATCAGAACTTATTTGCTCAAAAGAAATTGTATTTGTGCTTACATCTCCCTGCCTAATTACATAATCTGTTTCAGCAACTGGTTTAATTATTTGTGTTAAAGGAGCAGAATTATCAAAACTATCCTCAGGAACAATTAAATTTTCAGAAGTTATACCATCAACAACAAAAACAAATTCAGGATCTGAAATTATATCTTTTTCCCAATCTTCTTGGGTTATTACCCATTTTGCAGCTAAATCAACTCCAAAATCAAAACTCTCTGTCACACTTCTTATATAATCATCAAAAAGCCTATCATTTTCCCAAACCTCAAAATCATAACTTTGTCCTGCCATATCTTGATAAATCATAAGAACACTATCTCCTATTTCAGCATCTGTTATTGGATTTCCCTGCATATCTGCCCAATAAACATTTCCTGTTGGAGCTGATTTGCAACAGATTTTTATTAGATAATTAGAATCACTTGCATTTGAAATATGTGAATTTGTCTCATTATATAGTCTGACAACAGTTTTATAATCAGCAGGACAAGGAGAAGGGTCTGTTATATTAATACAAACCAAATTCCCATAACAAACATCATTAGTATAAACTGTCTCCTCTGGAATTTCAGCATGAGAATTAGAAACATTATACAACCCAAGAACTTTATTAGTTCCAGTACAATCATGAACTGTCGCTAAATCTCCATCATAAACAGCTCCAAAAATATCTAAATAACATATTTCATAATCATAAGAAGTTACACTCCCATAACTAGCATAAATACTTTTTTCCCAACTACTTGAAGGAGGGCCTAAAAAAGAAGGCCATGTTCCATAAGCCGTAGATTGAAAATAATTTGTTACTGGGGCTCCTGATTCACTTACTATAGCCATAACTGAATCTGCCCAACAAACTAAACTATAATCTGTTCCAGCACTAACAGAAACAGGAGAAGCAAAATTAAATGTTTGCCAATCATTTCCTCCATCACTTCTTTCTTGTGTTGAAGAAATTAAATTTCTATTTTCATCATATATTGCACATTTTACTCTTTTTCCAGAGGTCCAATCAATATAATCTGCTGTTATATTTTCTATATATCCATCCTGAGGAGCTGTATAAATTCCTCCACCTATTGGTTGTAAACTAGAAAAAGTTGAACCAATATTTTGATTTCCAAAAAATCCTCCCCCACCTCCTCCTGATGAAAAATTCCATAAAGCACCATGAGAATTTGTAGAAGAAGAAAGTTTCATTATTCTGTCATCATCTAAACAAGACCCAGCACTCACTAATCCAATAATCAACATCCCAAATATTAAACTAAAAACTACAAAAATTAATAATTTCTCATTCTCTTTTTTCATACTTTATAAAAAGAAAACAAGTTTATAAATATTGTCAATAATTTTATTTTTATTAGTAATATTTAAATTCTTAAGCTGAGTTGATGAGCAGCTTAATCCCTCATAACCTCTTGTTTATGTTTTGTTCATTATAAAAGGAAATTCACCAAAATCTATTTAAATACCAAATTCTTATTAATTACATAAAAAGATGGTGAATATTAATATTCAAAAAAAAGATTTATGGCTTTTATCAGCAATTATGGTTTTTTTAGTTGGAGTTGGATTTGTTATCTCTTATAATCCTAGTGGGACCGGAGGCACTCCTTCTATTATGGGGCATAGTTCTGATGAGATTGAAGGAGGAGCAGGAGTAGGTTTTGGTGCTTGGACAAATCTCGATAGTGATTCAAATTCTTTGGTTAAGGACGTTGTTTACAAAGCAACATCAGATGGTTTTGTTACTGCATATATAACTCCAGCGGGTAGTTATATAATGTATGGCTACACAGATAGTAATGATGCTACGATTCTGAGGTTTGTGGCTGCGAGCGCTCATGCTGCGACAGGAAATCCAAAAGGTAGTATTACAATGCCAGTAAGAAAAGATGATTATTGGAAAATAACCGGTTCTCCAGACGCCAACAAAATACATTGGATACCAATAGGTAATGGGGTTTGTGAGAGACAATAAAAAGATTTCTCACTTCATCCAAACAAAAAATCTTTCATCCCTTAACAACTCCAATAGGCCTTAATTTTGCAACTAAATTTCCAATACCTGCTTCATGAGAAACTCTGACAACCTCATTAATGTCCTTATACACAGAAGGATCTTCTTCACTTAATCCTCTCAAACTCCCTGTCTCAATATAAATGCCTTTTTTTTCTAATTGTTTTTTAATCTCTTCTCCTCTTAATCTTTTTCTTGCAGATGTCCTGCTCTCAACTCTGCCTGCACCATGAGCAGTTGAACCAAAAGAAACTTCCTCTGCTTTTTTTGTCCCAACAAGAACATAAGATGCAGTCCCCATGCTTCCTGGAATAAGAACAGGCTGTCCAATTTTTCTGTAAATCTCAGGAATCTCTTTTCTTCCAGGTCCAAACGAACGAGTGGCGCCTTTTCTCATAATTAAAACTTGTTTTTCTTTGCCGTCAATAATATGTTTTTCAAATTTAGCAATATTATGACAAACATCATAAACAACATCTGCTTTAAACTTAGGGAAATAATGCTTCAAATCTTGTCTAATCCAGTGGGTAATTAACTGCTTGTTTGCAAAAGCAAAATTAGCAGCACAAGCCATTGCTGACAAATATTTCTTTCCAAGCTCAGATTTAATTGGAGCATTTACAAGTTCTCTATCTGGCAAACCCTCAATGCCATATTTATTTTCCATTTCTCTAATATAATCTGAAGCAACCTGATGCCCAAACCCACGAGAACCACAATGTATCATAATTGTAATCATTCCTTTTTCTAATCCAAAAACCTTAGCAACCCTCTCATCAAAAATTTCATCAACAATCTGAATTTCTAAAAAATGATTTCCAGCACCTAAACTTCCAACCTGCCCCATGCCGCGAGATTTTGCTCTCTCACTTACATCATCAGGATTTGCATTTTTCAAGCACCCTTGTTCTTCTGTGCATTCATAATCTTCCTTAACACCATAACCTTTTTTAACAGCCCACTGCGTCCCATGTTTTAAAACCTGATTTAATTCATCCTTACCAAGTTTTAATTTACCTCCTCTTCCAACACCAGAAGGAATTGTCCTAAACAAAGAGTGAACAATTTCTTTTTTCTTGTCCTGAATATTTTCTAACTTCAAATTTGTTCTTAACAATCTAACAGAACAATTAATATCATAACCAACCCCACCAGGACTTATAACTCCTTTATCAATATCAAAAGCTGCTACCCCTCCAATCGGAAAGCCATATCCTTGGTGAGCATCTGGCATAACAATACTTGCCTTTAAAATTCCAGGCAACATTGCAACATTCTGCACTTGCTCTAAACTTTTATCCTGCTTAATTTTTTCCATAAGTTTCGCACTTGCAAAAATCTTTCCAGGCACTAACATCTTACCTGTCTTTGGAATTTCATATTCTACTGAGGAAATTTTTTTTAGTTCCATATTATAAATTGTCACTTCATCCAAACAAAAAACCTTAATTTCTTAGGAGAATATTGTGTTAAAGTTGATGTAATTACAACTTCAGTAGTATAAACTTCTTTATCATTGGGTGTTGAAGCAGAATTGCAAATACTATCTAATTCACATATTTCAGTTGCATAATTCCAACTAGCAGGAACCATATCATCTATAACATTATTTATTTCTGCATTATTCCCAGCTAAAACATAAGCTCTTAATCCATTATTTTTACCTATAATATTAAGAATGTTTCTTTGTTTTTCATAAACACTTTCACTTATATTTGCCCCAGGACTTTGTTTTGATAAAACAGCTAAAACAACTCCTATAACAATCAAAACTGCTATAAATGCTTCAACAATTCTCAACCATGCTTTTATATCTTTTTTTCTCATTTTTGTTTTTACCCCCTCGATATCTCTTAAATATTTTAAGCTTTAAAGATGAGAGCATAATTTAAGCCCTCATAACCACTCGTTATATTTTATATAATATTAGTATTTTATTTTTACTATCATCTTGTTATATCTTTAAGTTATGTTCTTCTGTTCAACTTAATCTCAGTAGTTCATATCTTCTTATGCTTATAAGATATTGATATTATTTATCATCAACCCCCAATAAACAATTTAGCTCCTGTTCCAATTAACACAGCTAATAATATTAAGATAAATGAATGTTTTAAACCTGCCTTAATTTTTCCTTCAGATAATTTTCCAATTACTAATCCTGCGAAAAATCCCTGCACAATTAAAAGAAAAAGAAAAGGCCTTGCTAATTGCTCAGGAGTTGCTTTTTCTCCACCCATACCTAATAATCCCCCAAAACCTATACTATATTCACTTGATTCTGTTTCGCCCAAGGTTGTTCCTAATCCAGAAGCAATAGGCAATATCTTAAACTGCATAACCAACATAATTACAATAAAGATAAGGAAAATAATATATCCCTGAACAACTAAATTATACATTGCTGCACTTCTTTCTTTTCTTAGTTTTTCAATTTGGGCAACAGATTTTGCAACTGAATCTAAAACATCTTCTATTCTTCCTCCTGCTTTTTCAGATTCACTAATAATAGTCACTGCACGGGTTATTATTGGACTTTTAATATCTCTTGCAAAAGTTTCAAGAGCTGTTTTAAGAGGAATTCCTATTGAAATTTGATTTGCAAGTTTTTGAATATAAGGATTTAAACTACCATAATCTTTTGTTCTAATGTTTAAAATACTTTTGCTTATTGGAGTTCCAGCCCTAACACTCTCAACTAAATTTCTTGAAAATTCTAAAAACATCTCTTCTTTTTCTCTTGTTACATTAGATTCTAAAATCAAAGATACAAAAAAAGGCAAACCTGCTATAACAAAAGAAATCCCTAAAAGAAAATAAAACACATCACTTCCTCTAAGGAAAATAAAGGATAAAATAATTACAATTAATGCTACAACAAGCCCAATTATCTGAGGTTTTTTTATTTTAAATCCTAAGATTATTTTTGGTTTTTTTATTACCATTTTTTTATTTTAATTATCTATATCTCCTAAGCTCTATAAGCTGAGTTGATGAGTAGCTTGAGTTTTCATCTCCATCTCGTCCTATGCTTATAAATTATTGATATTATTTATTTCATCACCAAACCTTTATGTTTAATATTAATTCATTAATATTTCCTGAACTATCTATAACCCTAACAGGAAAATCTTTTGATTCTACATTAACTCCAATAGGAGGATTTTTTGAGACATTCAATGCTCCTATTTCTCCTCCTCCAATATTTTTAAAACTAAATGAAAAATCATCTGATATTTCTAATAAAGATTTTAGACCATTATAATCTGTTTCATAACTTTGTTTTAATGAAATAATTTTATCCCAAACAATCATTTCTTCTTTTGAATAAACTCCTAAAGCATAACTAGTAAACTGACAAGTTTGAGTTCCTGAACCAAAAATATCTGAAAAATAAAGTTGACATTTTATTGGGTTTGAAAAAGTCTCTTGAACTTCTACAAAATTATTTCCATATTCTGATGGAAAAACATAATCAATTGTTCCAGAATCTCCTATAACAGATAATTTTCCAATTTCAGAACTTATATCTTTAACAACAATCTTCTGAATATCGTCGATAATAGAAACTTTTTCACCTGTTTTTGCAAAAGGATTTAAAAATATAAAAATAAAAATCAGTGCTCCAATAAATATAATAAATGAAAGCATTATTTCTACATGTGACTGCGCAGTTTTATTCATTACTCTTTTTTCCATTTTATTTATTTTTTATCCATATCTCTTTAAACTTAAAGAGCTTGATTATCTGAGTAGCTTAAACTCTTCATCTCCACCTCTTTCCATGCTTATAACCTAATAGTTTCTTTTTTTCTCATCTTATATCACCGGTTGTTTTAATTTTAAAAATATAAGGAAAATTACATTCAATAAACTTATGATTAATATTATTAAAAAACTTAGCACTTCAGTGCTTAATCCCATAAAAGAAGTTAAGGTTCCTGTGCTCCCCATAATTACAAACAACATTAATAATATCATTGGAGCTGCAATAGCAACACTAATATAAATGTCCATAAAAGTTTCAGAGGATTTAGTATATTTTTCTCTGCCTAATTTATAATCAAATAATAAAGTATTTGCATGTTCATCCAAAAAATTATGCAAATTACCCCCAGAAGTCATTGTTGTTGCAAAACCATTTAACAAGTCTTTTAATTTAGCAGAAGGAGAAGATTGTGCTGTTTTTTTCAAAGCAGTTATAAGGTCTAAACCATGGAAATTAACTAAGTTCATTAATTTTCTAAATTCTAAATTAGTATATTTATATTCTTTGCTTTTCAAAATAATTTTAAATATGTTTAAAGGTTCTATTCCTGAGGTAGCTATAGCAGACATATGAATGGTAACAAAAGGAAGTTCTTGTTCAATTTTTGAACCTAAATTTTTACCCTCGCTTGAAGGATAAAAATACATAAATAATCCGGCAAGTAAAGGAACTGCAAAAACAATCCAAAAAACTTTAAAAAATCTGATTAAAATAGACTCTTCAACAATATTTAAAAAAGGAAAAGTTAAACTTAGTTTAAAAAATAATAACAAAACAAACAAAAAAATACTTGCAATAAAACTAATTAATATTGTAAAAAACATCATAGATACATAAGTTCCGACGACAAAAGGAGAATTCATTTTTCTAAGGTTTTTATTTAATGATTTAAAATAATCTTTTGCAACAAGCTTGTTTGAAAAATCTCTAAAAAAACGATTAGATATTTTAGCATAGGAACTTGGCTTACCAAATGGCGAAACTGGTTTTTCAACTGCATATTTTTTCTTAAGCTGACTTATAGAAAGATTACTTTTGCTTAAATTTTCTAAAAAAACTAATCTGTCTTTGTCATCAATTGTAAGAGAAATTTTTTCTTCTTCTGGTTTTGGTTTATATCTGACTTGGATAAGTTTTTTCTGTGGAGCACCTGAAATAGAAGGAGTTTTCACAGCCCCTGCTTCTCTTTGTCCAGTTTCAAGTTTTTTATAAAATCCAATACTTCCAACTAATTGCGAAATAGAATTGTTAAGTATCTTTAACTGGTTTGTAAGTGAAATAATAGCATTATTTAAAAGAGATTTTTCTTTTGTATTTATAGAAACTTCTCCGCCAGTTTCTAAATTCTTTATCATTTCTAATTGATTTGTAAAAATATACATCTCTCTGATTATCTCTTTCATCTGATTCAAATTTTGTTTTAATGATTCATATGGCATTTTTTAATTTGGTTATTTATTTTTATTTTATTGGAATTAGGGAATGGCATCGGCATTTTTTATTTTGTTATTATTTTTATTTAACTTATCTTTTAAACTCATAATCATTTTGAAGATGAGTAGTATAAGGGGAGATTATACAAGATATTGATATTTTACTCTTTAAAAACAACAGCCCCCCCAAACATTACAGAAATTTCAGCTTGCGCATCTAAAATTTCTTTTTTAATTTTATTAAAATCTTCAGCATCATTTTTAGCATAAGCTTTATCTAATTCTTCTGTAGCTAATTCCATTTTATCTACTAATTGAGCTATTGTTTGTAATTGTTCTAAATCTAACATTTTTATTTTTTCCCAACCTCTTTTTCTAACTTCTCTAAAACTGCAAGATTCACAAATTGTTTTGCATTAGAGTATTTAATTTTTATATATTTATTTTTAACTAATCTCTTAACTTTTTTCAATAAATCTTCATCTATTTTTACTACATCTGCCATGGTTACTCTTAGTAACTTTAAGTAACTAATATTTATAAATGTAATGGTTATTATAAGATATAATAAATCTTAAAAGCCTTAAAAGAGTTTTAATAGATAAAATGAATGAACCACTTGAAGAAGCAGTTAAAAGAGAAATTGATCAATGGAGAAAATCTGGGGTTAAAGGTGATGATTGGATAAAGAAAAATCTAGCAAATTAAATGAGATATATTGTAATAAAGAAACTACTATTTCTGATCGTAGTACAATAATAGAATTACCTATACAAAGTTTGACTTTAGAAAACATGTACTTAATAATAACCGGAGAGAAATTTAGAAAAAGGGAGTTTGCACTTGATTATTCATTTGATGAAAACTATGGGATGACAGTAACAGAATTCAATACAAGTCCAAACCCAAATAAATTAAGGATTGGATTTAAAGCTTATGATAAACCAAAAAAAGAATAAGAATTCTTTCAATCATTTAATCCCAAACGCCTGCAAAACAGTAGAAGGACTTTTATGATATTCATTAATTATCTTTTGAGTTTGGGCAAAATCAAACATTTTTCTTCTTTGTAATTCATACAAAAGGCGGGAACGGGTTTCAAACTCTTTATATAATTGTTCTATACTTATTCCATATTTTCTGGAAATTTTTGAAAAAACTTTAAGGTCTCTTTTAAAATAAAAAACATTATCTCTTGGATTCCACATAAAAGGAGTATTAGTTAAAGCAACTCCCTTATCATCAACATTAATTATTTCAACAATCTCTCTTAATTTTCTTGTTGCTTGTTTATTAACTATTGCATGAGTCATTATTGCAACACAATCTAATACATTTAATAGGGTAGGAGATAATTCTATTGGAGGAGTTTCTAATCTTTTAATAAGAGTATCAACAGAATCTGCATGAATAGTACTTATTGAAGAATGTCCTGAAGCCATGCCCTGAAATAATACAAATGCTTCTTTTCCCCTAACTTCGCCAACTATAACATAATCAGGATTTTGTCTAAAGGAATTTTTTAATAAACTAAACAAATCTACTTCTCCTGTTTTTCCATAACTTAAAGCAGTTCTTGCAACACTTGGAAGCCAGTTTTCACGAGGAAGATTCAATTCTCTCGTGTCTTCGATTGAAACAACTCTTGCTTCAGGAGGAATAAAAAATGCAATAGCATTAAGTAATGTAGTTTTTCCAGAAGCAGTCCCTCCTGAAATTAAAATATTTGTTTTATAATCTAATAAAATCCAGAAAAATGCAAGCATTTCAGGACTTAATGTTCCCATGTTTAATAATTGAATAGGTGTCCAGGGAATTTTTGTAAATTTTCTTATGGTAAATGTTGGCCCTCTGCTTGTAATATCTTTTGTATAAGTTGCATTAACTCTTGAACCATCAGGCAAAGCTCCATCTAATAAAGGGCTGGCATATGAAACATATTTCCCGCATCTTTGAGCAAGTTTTTCAATAAAACTGGAAAGTTTGTCCATGGATTTATAATTTATATTTGTCTTCATATTTCTATAAAGTCTATGAACAATGTAAACCGGAGTATCAACCCCATTACATTCTATATCTTCAATAAAAAAATCTTTCATTAGTGGCTCAATTTCATTTAATCCAACAAAATTTCTAAACAAATAATAAAAAATTTTCTTATAAGTTTGCTCGCTTATCTTTAAATCAAGTTCTTCTATTAATAATCTAGTTGTTCTGTCTATATATTCAATTCTTGATTCTTTGGTTTTTTGAACTAAAACATTAATATTAATCATTTCTCCAAGACTTGTTTCTAAGCCTTTTAACAGAGTTTCTTCTTTTTCTGTTAAAATAGGCTCTTCAAGTTCATAAATTAACTCTCCTATTTCAGTATTCCAATGAATATGAACACTAACATAAGGAGGGATAAGAGCATATCTAACATTAATTTTTGTTTTATCTGCAATTTTTGGAAGTGCAGGTATGCTTGGATTTAAATTAATTTGTATTTGTTCCATTTTTTGTTTTATCTCTTTCTTAATATCTACTAAATATTTTAAGTTTTTAAGATGAGTAGCTTAACTTATCATCTCCACCTCATCCTATGCTTATAAGATATCAGTTATTAATATTAGTAATCCATCATATTTAAATAATATTAAAATCAATATTAATCTTTGCATCTCCTGCAGCACTATCACTTCCAAGATTTTCTATTTGAATCTTATAAGGAGTAACTCCTGCTTGAATGGTTTTTGTATTTTCATCACTTCCACTATAAGTTATATTTAAAGTACTTGAATAATTCATAGTTAAAATAATATTAAAGTTTGAACCATATTCTTGTGTTTCAAGAACTATAGGCCCTTCTTGTATTGGTTTTCCTGGCTCACTTAATTCTAATTTTGTATTTTCTAAACTATATATAACAGAGTCTATAACAGGATTAATTTCTAATTTTCCCTTGCCTATTTTAAAATTCACAACCCTGACATTTCCAGGAGATTGTCCTATTTCTAAAAGCTTATTATCAAGGTTATTTAAAGCTTCAATTGTTTGTCTAATAACTGATCTATCTTTTATTTTATCGATTTGTGGTATAGCTATAGATAAAAGAATTGCAATTATTGTCAGTCCAATCAAAGTATAAATTGCAGTTTCCACCCAAATTTGCCCTCTTTTTTTGTTCATTTTGCTCTTTTTTCTTTATTTTTAGTATTTTATAAAACTTTAAACTAAGCTTAAAAATTATCAGTTTTCTATTTATTACCAGTTATAATTATTAAAGAATCTGAATATATAAATATTAGGTTAATTAGAAGAATCAACAACTTACTACAGTAGTCATAACATCTGAAGCATCACAAGTTTTACCACTGTTTAATATTGGATAAACACTAACTGAATTAGGTAAACTATTAATTCCTGTTATAATATAAGTTCTTTCTTCATTTTCTCCAGGAACCTCAACAGCCCCCCCATTACGCATATAAACTTCATCAGTTGTTCCAGAAATTACATTAACAGATTTACTTGAACCTCCAGATTCAACATTTATTTGAAAACCTTTAGTAAGATTTTGCATAGCCTTAAAAAGTATTTGAACACTCATGTTTGCATCAGCTGATTCATAACAAGTATAACTAGGGTTATTTTTAATTAAAATTTTTCCAGAAACATCTAAACATTCTGTTCCAGAAAGTTGGTCTCTAATAAAAGGAATAACAAAACTCATAATTACCATAGCTGAAGCAATAACTAATAAAATTAAAATTACTGCCCCAACAATCTGACTCTGTGCCTTTTTCACCATTTTTTTATTAATTTTTCTTATATCTAATAAATCTTTAAGTTGAGTTAATGAAGCTTTCCTTTAAGTAATTCCTCTTCATATCTCTATGCTTATAAAATTCTAGTATTTTTTATATATTCAAAGCATAAATTTCCTCACATCCTTTTTCTTTAATTGCTCCTGTTTTTGTTTTACCAAGTAAAACAGGGATGATTTTCACTTTATCATAATCATAATAATTATAATAACTTCCATATTCATCTTTAATAAGAGTGCTAAATCCTGGATTAACTAAGCCCCCTTTTCCAGGGCGGATATTTATCATATCTGAATTTCCTTCTCCAATAATCCCTCCGCTTAATTTTAAATTAAGAGCATAAATAGGAACATTTCCATTATTAGTAAAACCAAAACTCCCTTCAGTATTTAAAATACCAACCATACTTAATTCAGAACAAAACTGCTCAACTCTTTTTTTCTCTCCAGCAACTTCTTTTTCAATTGCTTCTTTAATAAAACCTCTGCTCCACATTAAGATTATTATCGCCACTATAACTACAATCATTATCAACAAAACTGTTGATATTGTTGGGCTAACTGCTTTTTTGTTTTTTATCATTTTCTTTTCTATATCTTTATACATCTATTAGCTAATAAATCTTTAAGCTGAGTTGATGAGTAGCTTAAGTAATCATCTTCATCTCTATGCTTATCAGATATCAGTTATTTCCTATTATTTTATTTAGTTATTTTTAACTTATATAACTATTGATTAATTAGGCAATTATCTATGGTTTGTTTTATAATTGCATTTTGGCAAACTACTTTTCCTGTGTTTTCTATTATAAATGGCTGGATTTGAATAATTCTAATATTATTAAAATCAACTATCTCCATATCCTGCCCATCTATATTTGAAAAATTACCACTTGTTATTTCTCCAGGTCCTAAAGTTTTATTAAAAAAATAATGTCCTTTAATATTGTTTTCAAATCCTACAGCAAATTCTGGCATTAAATAAACAACAGGAAATATTCCTGTATCATTACCAGCAGATAAAATAACCCCATCTATATTAAAATATCCATTATTTTTTAAATATAAATCTATTCCCCCATCAATTCCAAAAGTACAAAGATAATTCTCTAAAATAAGAGAAGTTCCTTCTTTACAATCTGTAGATGGATTAATATTGGACATTGTTCTTAACCATACAAAAACACCAGTGGCAACAATAATAGCTATTGAAACTAAGAGTACATAAGATACCATTAAACTAACTGCTTTTTTGTTTCTAAAAAGCAGTTTTTGGGATTTTTTGTTTTTCATTTTATTTATCTCCTATATCTTTATACATCTATTAGCTACTATTTTCTCCTCTTAATCTCAGTAGAGCATAGTGTTATATTTTATAAGATATTAGTATTTAATTATCTGAGTAGCCTAAATTCTCATCTTCATATCTATCTAATTTTTGTCACCATCTTTTCCTTAAAAAGACGGCCTTATAAGATACTGATACAGTTTTAATTCCTCTCAATATATATTTCTCCATCTTTTTCTTGAGCTATTAAAAAATAAAACATTTCATTGTCTTTTAAATCAAAATCAAAGCTTTTTCCTAAAAGATCTACAGTAATTATACCATCTCCATCATCATCACTAATAGCAGTTCTGTCTGCAAAAGTATTAACAATCCCCCAGTTAGTTGATGCTCCCCCGATTGTTGCAGATATTGTCCCAGTGCTTTGTTGATTATATCGAACACCCCATAAATTTGTTTTATCACCATAAATAAAAACAACATCTGTATTTTCTGTTTTTTTTAGAAAATAAGGAGCATATTCTGTATCTGTAAAACTATTCAACAGATTAGTTAAATCTTGAGAATTATAAATTCCATAATCAACTATTCTTGAACCCTCTTCACTTAATTCAGAACCTATGTCT
>SDBT01002063.1_pt1 | contig 36026 bp, 37 predicted proteins | sample 2277101 | NCBI WGS metagenome assembly SDBT01 (sample SAMN10404973, study PRJNA504765) | marine sediment metagenome | isolation source: marine sediment core GS10_PC15, 103 cmbsf | place: Arctic Ocean: Southern Knipovich Ridge | collected 2010 | reverse complement strand
GGTCACGGTGACTGAGCTGGAAGAACGAGCACTAAAAATCTTCAATGCGATATTTTCAAATCAAGTTGAAGTGGAATTAGAGGAGGGAACGTATCGTATTGGAAAAACTCGGGGAGGATTACGTAGTGTGACTATAGAGGGGATATTTTTTATTGAACAAAACCCTAATAAAAAGTCTCGTTGGGCCAAACAAGCGCAAGCAGGTCATCAGATTATGTGGGGGTTGAAAGGTCGTGTATATGTCATTCAAGTGGTCGATGGCGCTTTTAAGCAGTTAAAGAATCTCTAGGAAATAGGATTAAGTCTCCTTGGGTACATTTTATTAACCAATTTTCATTTTAATATTTCAGTTTACTGGGAAGCTATTATTTACAATTGAGAGATGACCGATGGATAAACGTCTAACTTGGAATGCAATTGGGTTGGAGCGGAAAGTCGAAAATTTATACAATCGTATAAACGAGGATCGAAATAAGCTCCCTGAAGATCACCTTCGTGACTTCAGAAAATTAACGGGATTTTTAGAGGAACTTGAATTTATAAAAAAAGCTATTTCTAGGATTAAGACGGATTTATTGCCAATACTAGAAAAACAACTCAGACTTGCATTTCCAACACCTGAACTGGTATACATTGCTCTCACTCGTCCAAGTATCAGGAATATTTTTGATCAATTGAAAGTATATTTCCAAAATAAACCAAATTCTTTGCTTCAAGAAGAGGAATTCAATGAATTAGCGTCTTCAGGAGACGCAGCTAATGTACTTGCTCTTATCGGGGATGCTGTGCTTGATTTAGCGGTCATTCAAATATTTTGGGATTCATCCCTTTCCACAGCGGGTGATTTGACACAAGAACGAAGTGATTTAGTTTCAAATTCAAACCTCGCTGCAGTAAGTGACCGATGGAACCTTTCTAACTACAGACTGAAGAAAAAAATTGACACAATGGAGGAAGAGTTCAAAGAAAAGAAAATCGAGCATATGAAAGCCACATTGGTTGAAGCAATCTTTGGGGTAGTCTATTTAGAATTTGGGCAAGAGAAAATTGAGAAAATTGTCCCCTTAATTCAATAAGAAAGTTAATTTGTTTTTAAGGGATTCTTAGTAATGTCTGATAATAAACCTGTAGTAATTTTAGTTCATGGATTTACAAATAATCCTACCGATTTTAATCTTTGGACTCAAGAATTATTAAAAGAGCAATTCGTAGTTTATACAATTCCATATTATAAAAATGATACTGTTTATGAACCAATAGAAAGGTACGCTGAAGTACTTTCAAATTTCATACAGGAAAAAGATTTTACAGGAGAATTAACTTTAATTGGCTTCAGTATGGGAGGATTAGTGATTAGGTACTATCTTCAAAACCTTTATAATCAATTAAAGCTTGTGAAAAACGTATTCTTGGTTGCGACTCCTCATTATGGATCTGATCTAGCGACGATAGGTGCTATTGGCGGATTAATTGGAGATTTATTATCCAAATTACTCAGGAATAAACCTATGTTAGATAAATCTGTATCCGATACTTCGATAACTCAATTCTCACCACTATCTCCATTTATTCATAGACTGAACACATATACTCCTAAAGTGCATAAAAATTTTAAAACAATAAATTTTGTAAATATTTGGTTAAGTAAAGATATAGTGATCAGTCCAGCTGGAAATGCTATCGCCCCCTTTGAAAAAATTATAAATAGGGAGATAACAACAAATCTTTTTCACAATTTAGTCTTGAAACATCGTGGATTACAAGAAATTTTAATTGATGAAATCATCCCAATTTTAAAGAAACAGAAAAGAAGAAGAAGGAAGGGACCGCAAACATTAGAAGAATGGAAGAATCTCGAACAAAAAAAAAGAATTACACAGAGAAGGAGATCCAGAGTGGATGAGGAGAAATGACATTAAAACAATTATTAGGTGACAATGCGTCAAAAAAACGAGTGCATGAAGGAGAAATATATGTCAAAGGATGAAAAGGATAAATCTAAGATTGTAAACAAAGAAGAAGCTAATAAAAAAGCTATCAAATTAATGCAGTCAGCGCAAGGAATATTTTTTAAGAATCTTGAGGAAGTAGGATTTCCAATTGATTTGTTACTAGATGATGATCAAAATTCAATCCTATCAAAACTCTATGAAAAGGCAGGTGGAGAAATAAATCAACTGAATGAATTAAGGTCTATGTATCAAGAATACCAGATGTCTTCTTTAAAGGAAAAGTCTATTGAGAATATCATTTCTGATATCGGAGAAGATGTCTTCCAGATTTACGAGGATTTTTTAACACTCCCTCACCTTATAAAAGCGGGTTTTGCATATTTTGATCAACAAAGGAAAAGTTACATTCAGGATGAAGAGAAAAGGAAACCTTTTAACCATTTTCTAGCTCTATCAGTAAATGGTTTATTGATTTATAAATTCTTAAGTAACAAGAAAACATTAATAGATTCCCTTTTGTATTTTAGATTTCAGGAATTTCCCTTACAAATGTATTGGCTTCTTTATTCAATATCTTCAGGAGCAATACACCCTGCGATTAGAGAATTAAGATTCATTCTCGAATCATGGACAAGAGGATATTATGTTGATCAGAAAAATCCAAATTTAACATTATTAGATAAAAAAGAGAAACAGGAAGGATTAAAATTTAAGAATTATTATTCAGGGAAGAAAATTATCAGAGAAGGTTCCGTAAATCTACTACCAGATTCAATAAAGAAATCTAGTATAAATTTATGGAGTAAATTAAATGAATATTCTCACCCTGATCCAAAGGAGTTAGAAAGAATAGAAAAGTTGTCTAGTGAAAACATCCACGAGGCTCTTTTTAACTATGGAAGACCTGCTCAAGAAATCGCTTTTAATTTTCTATCTGATCTGATGGTAATCTTTTTGGAATTATCAGGATTTGATTCACTATTGAAAAAGCAAAATCTAGACTGGCACCGAAATTTGATGGAAGAATACGATGATATACCCGTATTAAGAAAGATATCTAAGTCTTTAGAGGACAAAAGGGGCTGATATCAAATTTGGTCCCAAATTTTTGAGACATATTTCCAGTACGAATATTATAAAAACCAAAAAATTGGACAAGATGAAACATTCAATAATTCATGTAATTTTATATTTTAATAATCAAATAAACTGGGGATTAATGTGACAATATCTATCTACAATTATGCCTTGATACTTGCACTATTTCGACAAGGACGGGATTATCTAGATTCATTCTATCCTTTTGTTCTTAAAGTAGCAGATTCGAGACGAATTACAAATATTGATGTCCAAGCAAGTTTAAACGATGAATTTAGAGCCAAAATCCCTATCCATGTGATCGAATCATTAGTGCTCAGATGCATTAAACAGGATTATTTAAATCGTGATTCCTCTACAAGACAGATTACGATCACTTCGAAAGGAAGGGAATATTGTAGAACCTTAGAGAGTGAAAGCGATGTTAAAAATCGAGCTAAGGCGTTGATAGATAACATAAAAGAATTCTATAACCTAAATGAGATAATTATTGAAACAGAGGAGATAAAAAGAGTATTATCATCTTTCATTGAGAAAAATCTATCTGTTGTAGTTGATTTTTTGAATCCGAGAAGTGAGAAGAGACAACTTCGATTAAAATTAACAAAAAGAGAGAAAATGCTTTTAGATTATATTGTAGATAGTGAGAGTAGCCAGAGTGAACACTATCACACCCTTAAAGATATAATTCTGGGATCTTTGATCTCAGTTGTCATAAGAACGAAAAATACTGATGAAATTCTACAAATGACTAATAAGAATTTTAGCTCATGTAAAATATATCTAGATACAAACTTTATTTTCTCACTATTTGAGTTTCATCAAATTGAATTCAATAAAGCAGCCAATGAGTTATTAGAATTACTGAAAAAGAATAATTTTAGACTGAGAATTTTCGATTTTACAGTGGACGAAATTGTAAGAGTTATGCAAGGTTTCATTAATGTTGGTAACCGATATCCCCAATCAATCAATGTAGATTCGATCTATGGTATATTAAGAAGAAAAGGATGGACACCCCGTATAGCACAGGAGTTTATTATAACAATAGAAAATAGACTAGAAAAAGAAGGATTTTCGATAGAATCGACGAGTATAGACTTGCTCAATTATGAAAAACCGAAGGAAAAAATAAGAAAATCTATTTCACGATATAAACCAGATCAAGATGTTTTTCATCAAAATCATGACTTAGCTGCAATAGAGAGAATAAAAAGGAAACGAAAGAAAAGGATTTGGAAATTAGAACGTAGTAAATATATCTTTTTAACATCTGATGCAGGTTTATCCCAATTCAATTATATAAATCACCGTGATCATGGAACGATATGTGAGGTAATTTTTGATAAGCTTTTTACTACTATTCTTTGGCTGAAAAATCCAGATTTTAATATCTCCTTACTGTCTATTATCACAGCATATTCACGTGATCTTTTCATCAATAAACATGTTTGGGATCAATTCTATGATGTGCTTTCAGAATTGAAAAAAGATGGTAAGGTAGATAATGAGAGTGTAGCTTCATTATTTTATCACAATTATATTGAAGAACCATTAAAATTGATTCCTAAATCTGAAATTGCAAAAATAACCTCTAATTTTGTATTGGATGAGATTGAGAAAGCAAGAGATAATCTAGAAGATCAAAGAAAAAGAGAAGTCAAACTTATTGAAAGCAAATTAAAAGAACAATATGATGAACAATTCCAAATACAATTAGAGAGAGATATTGATGAAGTAAAGAAAGGAAATCATCAAAAATTGATAGAACAGATTGATTCATCATATAAAACAATATTGGTAAATGCACAGACAGATGCTGGAAACAGGACAAAAATAATCAGAGGAGGTTTAGTTGTCTTTTTCCTGGTATTATACATACCAATTGGGATTCCGTTTATCTTATGGTTAATTGAAGAATCTCAACCAGATCTCTTTAATTTATTTGCAGGATTGTGTTCTATCATAGGTATATTTATTTTTTCACTCTTCATTCCAATTTCATTTCATGATCTAATTTGGAAAAAAGTTGAGAGATTTCTTTTCAGACATTATAAAAAAAAGAGATTAAAAGAATCTGGTTTTTCTAAATTAATGGAGTTGTTAACTTAAATTATATTACTTTTTATACAAATTTGCTATTGTAATCCAAATTTTGTAACCTGATCATTTGAAAAATTAACTCCTCTCTCCTTCATATACCTATTTCAACATTTTTCAGAAGGAGGGAAGTTCTCTTCTTCAGAATGGTTCTGAAGTAAAAAAGTTTAAGTAGATTGTAAATCTAAACTTATATGAGACTTTCTCACTTTAATAGAATTATGCAGGGGACATGATATGAACAGGCCAAGAACACAAATTAATATCAATATAGATCTCTATAAATTCCTGAAGGATAAATGGACTTGGATAATCAGTGGTTTAATCTTACTAGTAATTGCAGTAATATTACCTGAACCGACCACTGACTTTGAAATAGTAAATAATGCAATACAAAGTTCCAACCTTATATTCTCTACAATGGGAATAATAATAATTGCTGTAGGAATTATATGGTGGATTGTAGATAACTGGGATAACATTCAATCTTATTTCAATAACCTACTTGGTTGATAAACAATTTTCATAAATTTTATTTAGAGTTAACAAAGGAAGGAATTTTTATGGCTAAAACAATGAAAAAAACTGACATTGAACTATTAAAAGCTTATTTCATAGGTAAATCATACAAAGAAGAAATTGAAGAACTTTCAGATACATCTCCAGAAATATTGAGGTTATTTAAAAATCAATATTCGAATACTAAGAGATTTTTCTCTTCGTTCTCTCTTGCAATTATAGTTTTTGTATTAACCTATGCGGTTAGTCTGATCACTGGTGATTTCTTTAAAGAATTAATCTCTTTTGAATTTCCATTTGGAGCCATAATTGCATGTTTTTTTGTACTTGGTTTTATTTTGTTTTTTTACGTAATCGCTAGGTCTCTTCGAAATCAGATGATCTTTTTCGATAAACTTCCTATTTTGTATGAATTTATGGCTATTTTAATAGAAGATAGTGACAATGCAGATGGAGTAAGACAGCTATTGGAGAAAAAGGCCAATAAAAAGAGGTCGTAAGTTTATGTATTAATAAACCAAATCAATAATAGTACTGTAACATAATCAAGTGAGTCAAAATGGTTTATGATGACCCCTTATCCCAGTGGTGTATAGCAAAGGATCCGAAATGGCCCCCCAAAAGTTTCTTAAAGCAGGAACAGTTTGAATTGGATGCCATAAATTCTCAGTTAAGGGAGTACGATTTTGATATTAAAGAATGGAAGGAGTATAAACTAAATATAACAATAGATGGACTAGAACGAAAGTATCATCATCCAAAGGTAGAATATCCATTAACGAAAGAAGAATATCAAGCTCTAAAAGATTCACTAGAGCATCCGATGGATATTGCAGTTGTGTATGACCCTGATTCCTTTTGTAATCCAATTTTATGTCCAAAAGCTTGGGGGGAAGATGCTAAACAATATGGTCCGTTCTATCAACGGTTTTGGTGGATACTGTGGCAGGAAAATTGGTTAGTATATGGTTATCCACAACTTCCACGCGTGATTTGGGATAAGAATAATTTTATTTTAGACATTTTTGAAGATTTGATATATAAACCATTTATGAGATATTGGAGTACAATACCTGACAAATTTTGGATAATACTAAGTAACGCTCTTGAAGGCGAGAATCACCATCGTCTTCTCAAAGGATTTGTTTTATATTTTCATTCAATTGGAAGAATTTTTCCCTCACCTGCATTTTACACGTTTAGTGATGATTCTGATCCAGACCTGATATTTCACCAAGTTTAGTACTGTCTAGCTTTTTTCTAATTTCACTAAGCGAGCGAAATAATTGAGATTCCTTATTCTGAATTTTCCCTGCATACGGTTTTACATATGTCCATGGAACTTTTCTTACAAGCTCTTCTCCTTTTACTACAAATACATCCTCATTTTTGTATTTATCAATGTATGAAGTGAGTACAAAACAACTAACTTCAATATCTTCATCCGAAATATCAATTTGATACATTCTGCAAATATTTTTAACATAATGGACGAACCAAGGTAGATCACGTATTGGTTGGCCCATTCCTCTTCCATCAGAATGAAATGAAAGAGAATAATCCTCTTCAGATCGTTTAAAATCAATTATTACTATTTCTAGTTTTAATTTCCCATTTTCTTCTTTCCAAATAATCGCAACCGCGTCAGGCTCTCTCCTTTGTGCATTATCTCGTTTGCCATATATTTTGGGATCTAGAGTTTCATCAATTGGAATTTCCTTTATTAATGTGGCTTTAGGATGAATTCGAGTGAGTAAAATATCACTCTGGTTATAATTAGCAGTCATTGAAAGCAATGCTTCAATAGTTCGAGATCGAGTCAGTAAATTTTCTATTGTCATCTCATATGGATTATTTCTCATTTCTTCGTAAAAAGATCGATGAACATGTGTTTTTTGGATTCCAGTCTTTGTAGTAAGTTCCATATGACTATAGATGTTGAATAAGAATTTTGCAGGTTCATAATTCTTAGCACAGAAGTCATTGAATTGCTGTTCAGAAAATCCATTCCGAGAATAATTGTTTTTGTGATACTGAAGATCCATGATTATTCCCCCGTTTTTCAATACTTCTTGTTGAATCCTAATCAATGTCTCAATTTTATTGGAAGGTCTTGCAGGTAAAGGTTTTATTAAATGTGGATAATCATATTCGGTTACTAACGGAAGCAGAGTTATAATTCTAGGAGGAGGAGCTAATTTATGAATTTCTTGACGCCAATGTTCAGCACTTCCAAATAAAGCTCTGTGCTGTCTCCAATCCTTTTTTACCTCAAGTGCAAAATTAGTTGAAATATATCTTAAGTGTTCTGTATTACGGTATTTATAAAAGAAGAGAATTTCAATTCGTTTATTGGAGGTTCTATTTCGAATAATGGCTCTAGGATCTTCAGGGTCATGAATGAGCTCAATAAGTAGATGTTCCCGAATAGATCCAATACTACGAAGAAAAATAGCAGGATCCACAAAAGTTTGGTTTGCTTTAGTAGCTTTATTCATGATATCGCTTGCGTCTCTCCAAGTTTTTTCTATTACAGCTAGAATGAAATTTAGCTGATCTTCTTTCGAACGGATCAACCAATCAAAAAATTGTCCGGTTCCTGCTCGATTCAATTCAGGGAGAAGTTGAACTAAATTGGTCCAAATACCATATTTATTAGGTATGAGATCTGTTTTTTGTTTTTGAATGGGAGTAGAGACCTGAGGAGAATCTAGATCTTTTTCCATTTGGTTCTGTGAATCTAAGTTATCTAAACTATTTCCTTCAATTTTTTCATTTTCCAGGGTTGTAGAAGTCTCATTAGAAGGAGTTAAAACTCCTGATGAACGAGTTGTATCAACCTGGGAGATTTGTTTTGTCTCATCTTGATCCTGATCTCCTTTAGCTGTAACAACTGGTAACCGATCCAAGGCAAAAAGATAACTGGCTATGGTAGGATTTTGCTTAGCTTGATTTAAAGCACGTAATAATTTATCTTTGATGGAAGTCTGCTCTTCCCACTCTTCTTGTTGTTCAAGATCCTTACGAAAATCATACGGAGGTGGTTCGAAGATAGATCGTTCCTCTGATATTAATTCAACAGATTTAGTAAGGTCAATTAGTTTATATGATACGGAAAGATTAATTGGAAAATTAGTATCAAGATGGCTTTCAATAAAATGTAGTTGTTCTATATCTTGGAACTTATGTTCAAAATCTTGTGTGAATAAACGAGGGGAATCGATGGAAGCTAGAACATCTTCAGAAAAATTGATAGATTTAAGAGAGTCAATAGATTCAAAAGATTCAGGAGAATCAAGAGAATTAAGAGAACTAACAGAGAGTGAAGTAGCAACTTCTGGGACAAATTCCTCCTTAGATGCCTGTAAGCTAGGAGAATGAGCTGAATCAAGACTTGGATCAAGTGCAAAAACCTCGCTTGCTAGTTCAATCTGACTAACTTGTTGAGAGGAAAAAAAAGATGAATTTAAGGAATCAGAAAGACTAGTAAGGCCGTAATCTTCTATTCCCTTACTTTCTACCTCAGAAAGTGATTGAAAAGAAAGAGTCGGTTGTTCTAAAGATGAAACATCCCTTAAACCACTGGATGAATCGAGTTCAGATGGATATAGTGAAGAACCACTTTGAAATTCAGTTTTTATTAAACTTTCTTGTTTGTCTTGGCTCAATCCTTGGGTTGATGGAACAAGAGATTGATCTACTGATGCTTCAGAAGCAATATGTCTATCATTATCATTTTCCTCAATTTCCTTACTTTTAATTTCATTGGCTTGCGCTTCTAATACAGTCTCCGTTTTTTGGTCACTTTTATCGGTAGTTACGGTCTTATCATTGGTTTGAGTTTCATTCAGAGAATTATTTGATTGATCATATTGAATCTCTTGGCTTTTCTGGCTTTTCTGGCTTTTCTGGTTATTCTGGTTAGTTAGAGAATTTTGTTCATTTGAGCCAGTTTCTAAGGATTGACTATCTTGGACAATTTTAGATTCTACTTCTTCACTCCCAGATTCTAATTGTTGAGAATCAGATTGGGGTTGAGAAAATACTCCATCTTTGGTTTCAAGAGGATCAAGTATAGAATCATCGATATCATCTTCAAAAGAACCTTTAAATCGTGCTAATACCTTATCTTCATAATCAGTGTCAAAAAATGAGGATGGAATAACAACATCTTCAAGAATAACAGTTTCAACTTCTTCTGTCTTTGGCTGCTCCAATACAGCATCTTGAGTACTGGTACCATCAGAGGAAGCATAGCGGCTAAAATAATCGGAATGGTCAGAATATTGGTAATACTCAGAAAAATCTATTGCAATCGGTTCAGTGACTTTATCAAGAAAATCATCAGTTTCCTTTTCAGGGACGATGTCAGTTTTATTAATTATATCATTCTGGTTTTTATTAGAGGAATGAACATGATCAGCATTATCAGAATTATAAACAGTTTTTTCAGCAATGATATTAGAATCATTGATTTTATCCTGATTGTTACTTAACAGATTGGAATCCTTAATCTCATCAGGATGGAGGGAATCTCTAGTTTCGTTAGTTTCATTAATTTTATTAGTTTCTCTCGTCTCTCTAGAATCCCTAGAATCACTAAAACTACTAAAATCGAAAATGTACACATTGTCATCTTTTCTATCCTGTAAATGTTTCTGATAAGAAGTAGCCTCTTTTTCTCCGATAAAAGGTTGAGTATCACTGGAAATACTGGTTTGTTGAACAAGAGTATTAATTTCACTTGAAAGATCGTCCTCTTGATGGGAAGATTGATCTAGAGGTAGAGGTCCCTCCTTATTCAATTGATCATGAGATGAACCATTAGAGTCGTCAGAAAGGGTAGTTTTGGCATCATTAAAATCAGAAGAACTAGGAAAACTAGGAGAAATAGTAGTTGTAGAAGATGGAAGAGTTGTCTCATTATCATCAGAAGAATCATTGTCTTTCACAGAAGAAGCTACATCAGATCCTTTGTCAGTGTCAGATTTGGTTGATGATCCTGATGCAGCCTCTCCAACAGCAGAAGTATCATTACTTATTGTCGAGGAGGAATTTTCAGGGGAATTTGAACCAGATGGACCTTCTGCATACACTTTTTCATCGGGAATAGAATCATTATCACTATCATTACTTAAACCGTCCACTTTATCAGAAGTACTAAGAGTAGCTTCCGATGAACTTCTAGGTTCATCGGATTCTAATTCCGAGGTAGAATCAAGTCCATCATTATTATCACTAAAAGAAGAGTCAATCACATTTTTGGGAGTAGAAAAAGTGTGAGAAGTAGAAATATCAGAATTTCCAGAAGAATCCTGTTCATTAGAATTGTCTGTGGGAGTTGGATCATCATCATCAGTAGAGTCTTTTTCTAATTCTGGTTTTTTTTCATTATTTTCATTATTCTCTTTGTTATCATCTTTCTCGTCTTTCTCGTCTTTTTCGTTTTGATCTCCAGACTGGGTAGATTTAGTATCAGAATCTTCAGTTTTATCATCAAAATCCCTCCGAAACATACATGTAGGACTCCATCAATCCTCGTCAAGTTGAATAGGATTCGGATCATCAGAGGGATGATAACCAGGTCGTTCCCAAGGTTGAATAGGATATTCGATCTTTGGTTGTCCATAGTCATCATTCCATTGCCGGAATCGAATGGTACCAACACCATCACGACCCCGAAAACGCAATAAAGGTTGAATAAGGGGCAAACTGGTTTTAAACTCTTTAAGAGACAGAATACGATTAGGAGTATTAGATGGATCAATAGGTTGTGTAATATTCATAGCATCCCTACGGGTAGTGTAGTCCTTGTTTGAATCCTTATACAGAGAAAGACGAGCGTTTTCAGTAATTTTACGAACCTCACTAGGAGTATAACCACGTAATTCATGAGCCAACCATTGAAGATGAGTAGGAGAGAGATTATGAGGAATACCTTCAAGTAAATGATTTAGTAAGTGAAAAATACCATCAGGAGTAGGAGGAGGAACATAAAGAACACAATCAAAACGACGAATTTGAGAATCTTGGAGAACCCAGGGAAAATTCGTTGCTGTAATGGTAACAGTCTGATTAATTGTAGGAGTATACATACCGTCCATATATTGCTGAAGCTCTTTCTGAATCTGAATCATAGTGGAAGAGGAGTCGGAATCGCCCTTAGAAGAAGTTGAAGAACTACCAAATAGTCCATCAAACTCATCAATAAAGATAATAGAAGGAGCATTCTTCCAAGCAGTCTGATAATAAGCTCGAATCATTTTCTGACTTTCACCAAACCATTTCGAAAAAAGATTGGAAGCTGAAATACCATAAACAGGAATAGCGATAAGAGCAGTCAAAACACGGATTAAATGAGTTTTACCACAACCTGGAGGACCGAAAAGAAGAATAGTACGAGGAGCAGTCGCATTACCACGAAGTAGCTCAGGATGACGTAATGGAAGATAAACTGTGTTAATAATCTGTTCAACTACTTTGTCTAAACCAATAATATCATTCCAAGATAAATTGCGATTAGGGACGATTCGGGATCGTAAAGCCCGTTGAATTAATTCCTGTTCTTCTCTATCATCTTTAGTGCTCTCAGGGAGGATGGTATTATGTTGCGGTGATGGTCTAACTTGAGATGAATCAATCTGTTTAACACGATCAATAGCTAAACGAGCCTGTTCAACCCATAACTCAAAAAGAGTCATATCAGGATGAGTATTAAGAAGATAAGAGAAAATTTTAGATGAACGAATATAAAATTCTCGTGCTTGGTCAAACTGCTGTTGTTGGTCAAAGTAAATACCTTTCAAAAAGAATTCATGAGCTAAAAAGATCTGTTTAGGAACAAACGGTTTTGGAGGACTAGGGGATGTTTCAGAAGACATAATCGTAAATTTATCTTTGCAGAAATATTTAAGCAAATGAATTTTAGTAAATGAAAATACAATCTGTCATCGTAATACACAACCGATCTTTTGATTGGAAGAAAGAAAAGGATGTAATTTGGGTAGTGCGAAATAGTAATAAATTAGCAGATAACCAAAAACACCATTTTTTGAGGGGATTAGGTGTATTAATAATTGGAATAACTCTATTGGTATATTCTTTATTGCTAATTGATACTTTAGTCTTTATAACCAGTTTGAATACGTGGGGGTCACCCTCAGATCCACCATATAATGTGCTAAAGCAATCATTATTTTGGATTCAATACGTTCCGATTTGTAAGCTCATATCACCAAATATCGTTGGAATAATAATTTGGAAATTTGGAGGTATTATGCTTGGGATTGGATTAGGAGTCTTTCAAAAAAATTCAACCTTAGGGGGAAAAAATCTTAGGGTAAGGATCAAGTGGTCTTTAAGTATCATACAGTTATTCTCGACAACTTCTTTACTTAGTCTTTATGCCATTCATTATGAAAGATTCATTATCTTATTTCCTTACTCGTTGTTACTAGTATTACCATTTATTATTTTTCCATTCCTCCTTTACTTTCTCAGTATTCGCTTGATTGAAGACGATAATTGGAAAAAAACATCCTCTTTTTTGATAGGCATAATCATCATTGATATTATCACATTTATTTTTCCATTTTATTTTGCACTAGCAGGTTGTTTAATGTAAGTTGAATTTATTATTACTGAAATAAATTGAAAGACACGGATCAAGAAGTCGATCACCTTTATCTTTTGGAGAGAATCTCTTTGATGGGATCAAAGTAAAATTGATTGTATGACTCATGAAGTTGTTGCTGCAAAGGACGGAGAGACAACTCCTCAAGGTCTAAGAGAGAATTAGAATCAAGAGAAAATTCATTGGTTTTAAGAAGAGAAATCTGACCATTAATCGAGACAATACAACGACGTTCATCAGGTTTAGCTTTTAAAAGATTACGTAATTGCTCATATTCCGTCCGAGGAATACCCAGTAAATTAGAAATCGCAAATGGATCGAATTTAGTGAAAAACATAGTGAGAACACCAGTGTTAGTAAGCATAGGTTGATCGATAATAGGATCTGTACCGATAAAGAACATAGAGATATCATAAGCACGTAAAGTCCAAGGACCACGGCCAATCATAGATTCAGGGGATTTAGAACGATAATTCTTGACAGGAACAAGCTTTTGAATTTCATCAAGAATAAAGACATTTTTAGGGAGAGAATCGTCTTTAAAGGGTTCACGGAAAGTACGAACATAGTAGTATAAGTACTGAAAAACAACATTAAGAAAAATTTGCCGACCACTTTGATCCTCCATAGCCTCAAAAGCAGAGAGGTCAATGATAGCATTATGATCAAGGAGATGAGCTATCTCAAATGTAGTCTGAGAAACAGTAAAACAACGACCAGTATTACCGAAAAAAAGCTTTTCAACACGATTGACAACACTAGCTGCAGTATTTTCAAGGTAAGAACCAGTCATACCTAAGGAATCAGGTTGCTGAAGAAGATGAAGAAAAGAACGAAAATCACCCTTATCTTTGACAGTTTGAATAATGGCTAAATGAAGTAAACGACGCATTTGAGGAGAAATATTAGTATCATCATCAAAAACATGCTCGAGAACAGAACTGACAAATTGAATGTGGTCTTCAACAGGAATAAGAGAGTCACCAGATTCACTAACGGGAATATGAAAAATATTAATCCCCCACGGAAAAGTAGTAGAACCAGGTTTAACATACAGAAAATCATCACAAAAAGTAAGAATAGGACGAAGATATTCACCCTTAGGATCAAAAATGAGAAATTTTACCCCATTGTTAACCAATTCATTAACTAAACCATAAATAAAACGACTCTTACCTTCACCAGTCATACCAAAAACAGCCATGTGACGACTGAGATCTTTACCATCAATCAATAAAGGAACACCACTAGTAGCACTACTGATGATAGGAATACCTAGATTGATAGCATTAGAAGTAGAAGTCTTATGAACACCAGTAGATAAAAGATAATCAGCTTTATTAGGAACAAGGGAATAACCCTCATGGCAAAATTGACGAGAAGGGGGAGCGATATAATTCATAAGAGAAAAACCATCAACAATAGAGGGAGAGCAAATCTTACGGTTAAGTAGCATAGATCGAAATGAAGAGAAACGCCGAAAAAGGGAGGGGTATTTTCTAACACGAAAACCATTAGAAATAAGGATAACAGATAAACGATCAAGCTTAGAATTAAGAGTGATAGGATCAGTTTCTGCTAAGACAATACGAGGAGAAAATTCAAAACAACCCATTTCCTCCATAATATTAGCCGTAGGAGGATTGTAACGACGCTCAACTTTATCCTGACGAAAATCATAACGAACTTGAGGTAAACGAGGGTCTTGATCATGGTCAGGTCGAAGTTTTCTAGGAATATCAATAGGTTTGAAAAGAAATTGGACAAAAGCAAATTTGACTGAATCAGTAAGAATCTCTAAAATCTGATCAGTGAAACCATCGACGGTTGAAATAGGAGATGCTTTTTTGGGAGGAAGACCAATAATACCACCACAGTAGAATGTAAAATCATCATCAAACGGAGAAAGTTTGGGCTGAAGGATATCAACAAGAAAAGGAAGATTATCGGGAGCAATTTTGTGAAAATCAGGATGAAGACCAAGAGCGGTAGCAAACTGTTGAATCGCAGCCATACCACGTTCCATACTTTTCTTTTTACGAAATAATCCCCGAGGAACAGCATGCATGTTAATAAAAACATCTTGAGGATCTATAATCGAATACTCAAGCGAGTAAAAACCTTTGGTGTTGATAAAGGTCTTAATGCTCGATTTGTCAATATTACGAGGAATGTGTTGGAATTTGAAAGCGGTTGAACCCTGATACATACTAAACAACTCAATAAAGGTGGAAAAAAACCAATAGAATTATAACACGTTGATCCTCTTTGTTATTGAAAAAGAGTTTATTGAGTCGCTAAAAAAGGAAATTCAGAAGATTTATTAATCATCCCACTTAAACCCACTTGGTGGATCGATTGAAAGCAAGAATTGATGAGAAAGGAAGGATCACAATCCCGCAAGATATAAGAAAGAAACTAAATCTAAAGCCTGGAACGAATATAAATTTTTCAGTAATTAACAATATTCTGCTTATCAAAAAGCTGATAAGCCCAGATGAATTTACAGAAATATCTAGCAAAATTAATAAACTTTTAAAAGAAACAATAGATTCTCCCATTGAATTTGAAAAATTATTTTGAGGAGAAAATTTGAAAATTACTATAGATTCAATGATCTGGATTTATGAATTCGATCCGTATTCTCTAGAATCCAAGAATGTTCAAAAGTGGATGAGAGGAGAAAAAGGAGCATTAAATCATTATGATGACATTATACTAAACACGATAATTCCCCTTGAAGTTTTACATGTTATGAGCAAAAAGATGAAGGCAAATTATACCCTTGCATATAACGCCGCGTTGGCAATCATGAGTATTCAAACTGTAACCATGGTTGACTTTGATAGTAGATTATTAATGAAGAGTATGGAATTACTTGGAAAATATAAAACATCTGGAATTGGAGGAAGAGATGCATCTATATTAGCAACAATGATTGATCAAAATGTCAGTCTAATTGCTACACATGATAAAAACATCCTGTCAATAACAGATTTTCAGAGAATAGATCCAACGGTTACACCTCCATTGATACTAAAGGTTGGAGAACCTTTTGATGTCTAGCCTATTGCAATGATTGCAATAATTATTACTGTTGTCACGGTTATTATTTTCTTTACCATGTTGAACTACCATTAACCTTTAATTTCTCATTCTTTTGTTGTAAACACATAACCAATGATTAATCCAACCCATCCAATGACAAAACAACCCAGCAAATTGAAATTGAGATGGAAATTTATGAAGATCTTGTGTATAAACGGGCGACTGCCTTTTGAAAAAAACCAAGCAAGAATAAAAAGACCAAATTCCACTCCTGTGGTAACTAATCCAAGAATAAGGCCAATCTTAGCTCCTTCGACTTCTTTTTGTCCTAATAATTTCTGAAACACAGGTATTACAGCTACCTCGACTGATTTTTGTCCTAGTATTTTTTGAAACGCAGGTAACACCACAAGAACAGCTCCAATAAGTCCTAATATGATCCAAATTGGCCCCCAAAGATGGATCATCTGCCAAATTAATGCAGTAGATGAATACCATTCAGAAACTTCAAGATAATTAGAATTATGGATTTGACCCCGAAAACCAATAGAAAATACTTGATCCCAATAAAAAACCATATCTCTTGAGCCAAATAACTCAGAAAAATCGGAAAACGTCAAAAATCCTCCAAGAACCCTAAATAGAGGGAATAGAATCGTTAAAATGACAAATATAGATACACAATTTTTAAAAGGCTGGTTCTTCTTCTTAACACCTATCCTCACTCATTAAAGGTTTAATGATTTTACATCTAAATAACTCTTTTTCCATTTTCATAACTCGAGGAATATTCTCTCACATCTGATTTTCTAATTCTACTAAAATATTTCCTCTTAAGAATTTAATATTATCAAGATGCCTTATTATTATAAACTCATCACCACCTGCAGAATTACAAATACACTGTCTCTATTTCCATAGTTGTTCCCCATTTTTATTCTTCAGAGAATTTTGCTTTTACACGATACCTCCTCACATTGAACACATTAATGAAAATTCTTATTTTTCATATCTGATATATAAAAAATGTCGAAAAAGAATAACAAAACTATTAATCAGGCAAGAAATACTCAAAAATATCTGAAAAAGAAAAGGAGAATATAAAAGATGGGGTCGAAACAACGATGGTTCTTAGTTTCATTATTATGCTTTGGTATGGTTTCCATTTCCATGGAAATAAAAGGCAGTATCTACCAAAATCAATCAATTGAGATAATAAAAGTAGATTACAAATATAATTGGATTCATGGAACTGAAGTGGAAGGATTAACAACCGTAGCCTGGAGTACAAAGGCATACTATGAAATTGAGATTGCTATAGCAAATGTGCAAGAAAAATCCTTAGAACTTCGACAAATCAATCTGTCAGTATATGCAGTGGAATACAGTAGCAGATTTGTAAGATGGAATGTAATAAAGGACGAACTTCCAATAATTCTCGCACCTAATAAATATTGCACGTTTTTATTTGAAACAGGGAGTGAAGAGTATACGTTTCGACAAATTTATGTGAACGTTGACGGAGAATGGCTAGAATTTTACCTTAATCATCTTGAATATTCCTGGCCAACTCAATGGTCGAATATTTACCATTACACTCATACCTCAATCATGACCCTACCAACCATAATACTAGGACTACTATTAGGGGGATGGATAATAAGACAACGAAGAAAAAAACAAAAAGGTAATCTTCAGACATAAGAACAGAAATGGTTTACTACCGAAAATAGAATAATGAAACATTAATCCTCATTTATATTAGAAAAAGAGTTTATTGAGTCGCTAAAAATGCATTAACAGAGATTGATTATTCTAACTGAAGGATTTATATACCTACTTTTGTTGAAGCTAGTTGGATTGATAATGGAAAACAGTGTTGAAAAGAAACTGGATACAATCGAAACTCTTCTAAGAGAGATAAATGCGAAAATAGATAATTTTTTAGGTTTTGAGACTCTTTCGAAAGAAGAAAAGGAAGAAATCAATCGTATTCGTTCAGAGGTTGCTTCAGGAGAGTTTGATTCGATCGAAACTGTTTTTGAGGAATAAGATATTGTACAATGTCCTTCTTTCAAAAAAAGCTTCTAAATCCATTAAGAATCTTACTAGTGGTCATCGTACTCGTATTAACGAGATTTTGATGAGTCTTCGAGAGAATCCTTTTTAATATCCGTACAAAAAAATTCAGGGAGAGATAAATCTTTACAGGATTCGTCTTGGGAAATTCCGTATTCTTTATGAAGTGAGAAGTCACGATCTGATAGTCCTCATATTAAAGATTGAGCTCCGAAAGAAAGTGTATCTTTGATAAATTGTTTTAAAAATTAATGATAAATTAGGGATAACTGGATATCAGATCTCATTTTTCGCTGAACTCAACTCAGATCTAGACCTAACTATCCCTAGCCATAATCTCTTTTATTTTACATTTAATATCTTTATTAAACTTGATTTCATAGTCGACAGAAAAATTGGCTTTTTTACGCTAGTTTTAAGTTGAAAATTCATTTTATTTTATGCTACCAGATATTTCGTGAACTTTTGTCATCCCCTAGATTGTCATGAAGGTAAGGTTTATATATTGGTTAGATTTATATCTAAGTAAGATACAAATTTTATCAAACATAGGATTGTCAATTAAAATGTCTAGTAGTGTTGCTTTAGGGGCTCGATTGGTTGGAGTTATGCCTCCTTCAGTTCAGAAGGTTTATCGAACGTTGATTAGTGGTAAGCGTATGCATGTTGGGGATATTGAGTCTCGTACTCGTTATAGTCCTCGTACTGTGCGTCAAGCTCTTCGTCAGTTGAAGGCTGCTCGTCTTATTACTCAAGTTCCTGATATGATGGACATGCGTCGTCATTATTATGTTGTTGTTGCTTCTTAATTGGTGGTGTATTAGTTATGATGTATTGCGCAAACTGTGGTAAAGAAGCACACGATTCTGATAAATTCTGCTCCAAATGTGGTTTTAATTTGGGGGATTCTGTTGTTATTCCTGCTCAAGATGAGTTAATGTCTTCTCCTCCTAAACAGGAGATTGTCTATAGTCCTCCTGAGTTAACCTCTCAACCTCGTTTTATTAACGCTCATGAGGTTCCAGTGAGTCAACCTAGACGGGTTGTTAGTCGTCCTCGCAAATCCAGTCATTCTGGTTGGATTCTTGGTTTTGCTTTTCTAGGTATTGCCTTTGTTTTCAGCTTCGTGTTACTCTGGTCTGTGATAGGAATTGACATTGGTTCTTGTCCTTTCTCCGATATGGGTACTGACATGGGTGATTTTGGTAATCGCATGGGTGATTTTGGCGATCGTATTGGTGAGTTTTTTGGTGGTTTTGGTGATCGCCTTGGTGATTTCTTCGATGGTTTTGGTGATAAGATGGATGGTTTTGGTGATCGCATGGATGGCTTTGGAGATCGTATGGATGATTTTGGTGATTCCTTTGATTCTAGAATCAATATGTCTTTTCCCTTGACTATCTTGAGTGCCTTAAGTAGTGTCTTCTTCGTGGGATTTATCATCGTAGTTGTTGCCTTTTTCATATCTCGTTCCCGTCGTTCACATCAGTTAAATGAATAGAGTGCCTGAAAAGGCACCCTTTTCTCCATATATATTTTTATGATGTGTAAAGTTATGGTTCGTAATCATTTATTATCTAAGTTTTCTAATCTGATAAATAAAAATAATTAAATAAAAAAAAGCTTAAAATATTTAATATTTAATTTTTATTTTCTCTCTAGCCTTGATCTGGTCTTTCTTAAGTTTCCCAAACTTAGTAGTATTCTCTCTAGCCTTGATCTGGTCTTTCTTAAGTTTCCCAATGATTTATTGGAATCGCCTTGGAGAAAAGATATCCCTTGAACCTTTACCTTATCCTTCCTTCATTTATGAATATTATCATTTCTTTCTACTCGCTAGCGTGTTTGGTGTCCTCTTAATAGCTTATTTCCTTTCCCTGTTTACAAACAAGGGAGAGGTGGTTAATTTAATTAAAAGGGAGATACCGCTTGGAAAACCTTTAAAAAGGAGTCATCTTGCCTTTCTTATCTTACCAGCATTAATTTATCTGCTTTATCTCTTTATGGCCTTGTTTGACTTTGTACCTCAAGTAGATTGGCTGATATTACTAATCACTTATCCTTTAACGATAGGGACACTCTTTATCATTCCCCTAGTCGCTGAAAGGAAGAGTTCTTCAGGAAAAGAATTTTCTCAGACAAGTTTAAGGATGAAGTTAATACAAATCAACCTTCTAATTATCATAGCTTGGGGATTTTGGTTTCTTCCTCTCTTTCTAACAGTAAAATTAAATCATACATACGTTCTATTATTACTCAGTTTATCAATATCCACGATCAGCTTTTCCCTCAATAAAACAAGAGTGCTGATGCAAACACATACGATCGATAGAAATTTATAATCAAATTGTCGAATTGTATATGATAAATATGGGAAATACAGAGACAAATAAAATTGTAATTAGCTCTCTTCTTGAGCAATATGGGGCTGCATTTAAGACCTTGGAGAATATAATCACTCTCTGTCCTGACGACTTTTGGGAGGATTCGAAGAATGGACCAGCGTTCTATAAAATCATCTACCATATCATGTTCTTTCTAGATATGTATCTAAGTAGATCCAAAAAAGAAAGCGATTCATTTATACCGAGATTTGAATATGCAGAAGATTTTCGTATTTCAAAAGAGAATTTTCATCCTTCAGAGTGGACTGGTGTAATATCAAAGACCGAAACTTTAGACTATATTCATGATTTAAAGATCAAAGGACACAAGAGGATAGAAAATCTTACCCATCAAGAGCTGATCAAAGAATCAGTTTTTGAATGGCACGGTTCCTCAATTTTAAGTTCTTTAATCTATAATTTAAGACATATCATGCTTCATCTTGGCGCTTTGCAGGTTCGATTGAGAATACAAGGAATAGAGGAGCGATTTTGGGTTAGCCAAAGTCCAGTGTTGGAATAATATTTTACAATTAAATTCACACTCATGCACACTTATATGAAAGATTTTCTAATTCAGTTGCTTATGTATATGAAAAATGTCATTGTAAACTGAATATAAGTATACACTAGTATTTTTATATAGGGGATTCCTTAAAATAAAAAGAAATTGTATCTCTGCTATGAGCTGGATTTGCAAATGGGAAAATCAGAAAAAACTCCCGAACAACTAATTCAAGAGCTAAACGCAGCTATTCAAGCTATTGAACCATTAAAGATATTTCCAACGAAATGTGTTCTGAAATAATTTTAATTTGTTGCCCCTATCGCAATCGTTATTTTAATAAGAATTTATTGTTAGGGTAATTCTATTAAAGGTGTTTTTTTGAATATTACATTAAGATTCATCCTAAAAATGTCTTTTATAGTGATTTGTTTAGAGATCCTAGACTAGAGATCCTAGACTAGTGACAAATTTATACATTGAATTATCTAGGTGTTTAAAATGACTAAAAAAGGTGTAATTAGATGGGGGATTTTAGGATGTGGATTAATTGCGCATGCTTTTGCAGAAGGATTGAAACAAGTTCCTGATGCGGAATTAGAAGCAGTAGCTTCAAAATCTGGAAAAGCTGAAACCTTTGGGAGTAAATTCAATGCTAAAAAACGTTACAGTAATTACGAACAATTAGTGAATGATTCTAATGTGGATATTGTTTATGTAGCTACAACTCACAATTTCCATTATGAAAATATGCTACTTTGTCTGGATCACGGGAAATCTGTATTGAGTGAAAAACCTTTTACTATAAATGCTTCTCAAGCTGAACAGCTTATCAATAAGGCAAAAAAGAAAAGAATTTTTTTAATGGAGGGAATGTGGACAAGATTTCTACCGAGTGTTGAAGAATTGAGAGATATGATTCACAATGAAAAAATATTAGGGGAAATTCGACACTTCAAGGGGGATTTTTGCGTTAAAATGCCTTACGGAAATGAGCACAGAGCATTTAATCCAAAATTAGCTGGTGGGGCTTTATTGGATGTAGGGGTTTATCCAATATCCTTCTCGAGTATGATTATGAAACATTCACCTCAAAAGATAACGAGTAGCGCAATTTTAGGAGAAACGGGGGTTGATGTATTTTCGAGTTATTTCTTTTCTTATAAGAACGGTGCTACCTCGATGATGACATCCTCCAATAAATTGGTGATGCCTCACGATGCTTTCATCATTGGAACTGAAGGATATATCCATATTCCAGATTTCAGTCACCCTACGAAAATGTTTCTAAATTTGAATGGTCAAGAGACTAAAACTTATGAGATACCTTATATTTCTACAGGATTTCAATTCGAAGCTATTGAGGTTGGAAATTGTTTGAAGAAAGACAAGATTGAAAGTGACATAATTCCGTTAGATGAAACTTTAGAGATAATGAAAACGATGGATACTTTGCGATCTCACTGGGGATTGAAGTATCCAGAAGAGAGATAAAACAACCTAATTAAAGAGCCACTAGATACTATGACAAGTGAGTGATAACGCATAATACAGGACTTATTCAGTTATAATGTTAAATAAATTTATTGATTGCAAAATAAAAAATCGTTGGTAAGAATTTGTGTACTACTTAATTCGAGTAAAGCAAAATTGTGCATTACAGGGACTTTTCACATATAGTTAAGTCATTTTGAAGTCATTTTTTAATATAACCAACGTTATACGCTATTTTCTGTAGGTTTTACACAACTCGAACGATCCAGTTGTACGGATCTGGAACATGGCCATATTGGATATCGAGGAGTTTCTTTGTCAATTTTTTTGTTAAGGAACCTATGGTAAAATCATTTATGATATGATCATCTCCTTGATAAAATAGACTGCCTACAGGAGCGATTGAGGCGGCTGTTCCTGTTCCAAAGCTTTCTGTTAAAGTACCTTCTTTGATTCCAATGATTATGTCCTCAATAGCCAATGCTTCTTTTTTCACTGTATATCCAAAATCTTGCAGAATGGTCAGTGCACTTTCACGTGTGATTCCATGGACAATAGTATCATGCTCTAAGGGAGTAGTATAAACAATATCATTATACACGAAGAAGATATTCATGGCTCCTACCTCTTCTACATACCGTCGATGGATAGCATCTAGCCATAAAACGGCATGAAAACCCTTATCCTTTGCCTTTTGCCCAATAAGAAGACTACCTCCGTAGTTGCCACCAGTTTTTGCACTACCAAATCCCCCTTTCGCAGATCGTATATACTCTTCACTGACATATATTTTCAATATTTCGGGGAAATAGGCTTTAGACGGTAATAGAATGATATAAAATAAGTATTCGTTAGAGGCCCTTAATCCTATACTTGGTTCTGTTCCAATCATTACAGGGCGTATGTAAATCGATGATCCTTTGGATTTTGGAGCCCAATCCTTTTCCAGTTTCAATAGCTCCTTTAATCCTTTTTTATAGATCTCTGGATCGATTTCTGGCATCATCATCCGTTTGGCTGAGAGATTGAATCTAGCAATATTTTTTTCAGCCCGGAATAGATTAATATGTCCGTCTTTGGTTCTAAAAGCTTTTTGACCTTCAAAAATAGTCTGACCATAATGAAGACATACAGCGGTGGGATCTAAGACGATAGGGGCATATTTTTTAATTGTAAGATCTTGCCATGATCCATTCTTATAGCTAGCAGTAAACATTCGATCAGTTTTAATCTGTCCAAAACCAATATTCTCTTCAGATCCATATTTTGTTTTTAAGTCAGATTCAGGTATATTTTCGATTGTTATTTGTATTGTTTCCATCTCATTCATTGTCACAGATCGAATAAATTAAATAAGTTTACTACTTTTTACCTATTTTTTAGTATCCAAAACAAAACGAATAGAAGTACTAATTTAAAAATGATTAAAAATTTTTGTTAGATGGTGAAAAATTTGGTTGATAAAACAGATATGAACGAAAATAAGAAATGCCCTTACTGCGAAAATAAAAATAAGAATGTTAATTTTGAGCGAGCTGATACAAAACATGGTTCTTTCCTCACCTTGTTTTGTGAAGATTGCGAGGTAATTTTGGGTTTTGTACCCATATTAGGATAATAAAAATTCAATTATACCAATTAATATTGGTAATGTTTGATCTATAACCAACGCTATGTTGGTAGACGGTAATCTCAATACTTAGCTTGCGGACAAGCTCTTTGTAGCGATTACTTCTTTGATGAACGAATGAGATGGAGAGGATCGTATCGAGTATAAATGAAATATACAACTGCAAGGAGACAAAATAGAAAGAGGACTAGCAAATAAGGAACAAGATCAGTTGGTGTAGCAAACGTTTGAAACAATTTCCCTTGAAAAAACTCATCTGCACCAATTGTTTGATTAGGAGTAGTTAGGGTAAACAAAAATCCCAACGAGGAGAAAAAAATAACAAGCGAGGAATAAGAGGCTATATTCGCCAGAGAAAAAATAAGAAGGCGTTGTCTTTCGGGGAGAGGGGGAATAAGAACAAGTGAAACAGCTACCTCGATTAGAATCGTTACTATAAAAGCAAAGAAGAAAAGGAGAAGTATAAAAAATAAGTATTCTTCTCCCTCCTCTAAGAATAATTGAACACCATTAATAAGATTAGAAAATAAATCTCCCTGCGACATATTTAAGAAAGAAACCATTGGTTCAAAGAGCATTGCGATAAGAGCGGAAGTGATATTCACAATGAGCGAGATTGCAAATGAAGCCTGCCAATTTTTTAGAAAAAGGTTAAGAATAATACCTTCCACAACAAAAATATAACATGTAATGATAATAAACCATTGAGGAAGGAGAAGAGTAATACCTATGACCACGTTAAAACAAATAATTGGTTTAATATCGATAAAATTGTAATTAGGATTTTCATCGGTCAAATCCATCACCAACAACCCAATTCTGATAAGTTAAGGAAAACTGACTAAATACTTCAAATAAGCTACTTCTAATGTTTGGTTTCTTATAAATATTCATATTTTCTTCCTTCTGTCTCTTCTAAATTGTATTAAGCCATACAAAATAAGTTCTACCATGATAAAACCAAAAAATGCTCCTCTGATATCATCAGGGTAGGGAGGATATTCTGGCCCGTAATCTTTAAGATACATATCAGTTGGATCCATCGGATTTATTCCCCAGATTGGATCAACCTGGTTAATATAGAATCCCTGATGACCCCAGCTAGGGGTTTGGTGAATTTCACCCCATCCTTCAGTTACACCACTAGTATTGATTTCGTTTACATAGGGTTGGAGAGCTACGTTAGAATCGATTATGTTTAATGCACCAGATTTCAGTGCTGTGACAGCTGTTGCGGTTGATGTAAATAATTCGACTTTAATAGTCTCTATTCGATCTGGATTGTTCCAGTCATCATGACCACGCGTGTTTGTGTAATTTTGATTTGTAATCAAGGTAACAGACCCTTCTGCAATATTCGTATTCGATTCGTCCATCATATAAGGACCAGTGCCAATGGGAGCAAATTCTGTATTAGTTGCTACATCAGTGATCCATTGAGTAGGGGGAATCAGTGACATTTGAGCCTCCTGTAGGATTGGGAGGGTGAAAAAATTGTCTGAATAAACGTTAAACTTGTTTAAAACAAACTGAATTCTGTTGGTGTCAACTTTGATTACATTAGAGGCATTTATGAAGGTTACCATATTTGTAGCGCCGTAACAATTAGTTTCTGGATTTAGATAGCTCTGATAAGTATAAACAATGTCATCAACCGTTAAATCCGAGCCATCACTCCATTTAAGGTCATCTCTCATGGTAAATGTCCACGTTAGCTTGTCAAAACTTGCATTCCAGCTCTCAGCAATTTGTCCATAGTAAGTGTTGGGATCATCACCAAAACGTCCGATTAATCCTTCAAAAATATCACTGACAGCCAGTTTATCGTAATAAGAGCCAGAAAGTAAGGGATTCAAGTTTTCAAAATCTCTAGGTGTCATAACAGTAATTTCAGAATCCGTATGAGTCCAGTTTTGATAGTTGGGATAATCGAAATTAAACGAAACACCCTCTAAACCTGGATCTTTTGCCCAAAGATCATTTGATTGTAGTACAATGAAGTAGGGTAGGTGTTCTTTGAACCATACTTGAAATTCCTTAAAAGCAGCTAGTCTATCACTTAAATCAGGACTTTCAAGTGCACGATCCAGAATCTCATCCACTTCTGAATTGTCAATAAAACCTAAATTATTACCATCTGGAGCCCAATTTTCTTTTCCAAACCATTGTCTGACATCAGATTCAGGTGAACCCTCCCATCCCATGAAGAAACCGTCATAACCACCATGTGCATAATTAAAACCTTGGGTACCTTCGTTTGGTCTACCGAATACACTGGGATTAGCAATGTTCCAGTTTACATACTTGAGGGTGACATCAATACCAATTTCTACTAAATTTTTTGTGGTAATTGCAGCCCATTCCATTCGTTCATCAAGAGAAGTAGGTGCCATGATAACCATGCGGAAATATTTGATACGATCAGTCTCATTTTCAGAAATGTCATTATATCGATAACCAAAGGCTGATTCCAAATGGTCAAGCGCTTTAGATAAGTTATACTCTCGTGCAGTAAATGTTGGATCATAAGCACCATCATTTGCCTCAATAGGACTTGCAATTTTCGTTCCCAACCCGTCCAAAACTTCTTCGATAATTTGATCACGGGGGATGGCATAATCAATGGCTTTCCTAACATGCAAGCGTTGTTCAGGGGTGAAATTATCAAAAAACCATTCAGCACTACCATAAGGATGAGAATGAGGATGAGAATGGAGAATTGGGGGTAGAATTGATAAGATTATCAATAGAGAGAGAAGACATCCAATAATTACAAATGAGAATTCTAACGGTGATTTTTTCAATATGGGTTCCACTCATTTGAAAACAGAGAATGAAAATTGATGAAATGACCTTCATCGATAATCTTCTCACATTTGAACTCCAGATTGTTAATTTCCTTATAAAATATTCTAACGATCTCTAATCTATCACTTATCAGATTAAGAAATATGATGAATTACCCTCCTTTTTTCATCGATATTAGGCTTTGGTGACCAAAGAACAATCCAATCTTTTATATGATGAAAGGTTAGATATTGTCGAATTGAAAAGGTGAAGAATGTGACAGAAAATGAACATCTTAATCAAGCTTTCAAGATCCTAAATCAGTATGAAGAATACAGGTTCGTTAAAGCATGGGGAATAATGATGATTGTGATTGGGGCATCAACTATAATTATAGGGTTTTTATATCAATTTTTACCTGTTATTCGACCAGGAGATCCTTTTACTTTCATGAGAGAAATAACTAGGGCTACTCAATTGAAACTACCATGGGGAGTACTAGGGGGAGAACCAGTGGTAAAAATAATTATCAATCTAATTATGTACAGCCCGATTGTTCTTTCTTTTTTAATTGCACTCTATCTGCATTTCACGGTCAAAAAAACTAGTTTAACAGATACTAAAGAAATTAAGAGCCAAAAATATGCCTATTTTGGGCTTACTCTATTCTTAATGAGTTTTCTTCCATTCATTGCTTTTACTATCTTCAAAGTGTATTATCCAATCTTTTCTTTAATAGCGATTATTAGCAGTTATATTTCTTATTTATTACTAAAACGGATCCAACAATCCACTGATTTTAGAGAAATGCTGTGTTTCTGTTGTGTATTGATAATCTTTACGTTACCAGGGGTAGCAACTTCTCTGATAGAGATCTGGATGAACAACAAGTGGATTTTATGGGATTTAGTTAGTAGTTTTGGAACAACACCAGAAATTCTGACGAAAATTTATGATTTCAGTCAATTAATTTATTTCACTGTGTTTTCTATTGGTTGTATAGTTACCGGCTATTATTCGATCCAAAATGGATTTAAAATACTAAAAGATGGTACTAGAATTCACAATTAGTCATGGTGAAAATTTGGTATGGATAAATCAAAATATCTTCCTCTACAGGATGAAATATTTGTTACTTCTGTCCGTTTACCAATTATGTTGATCCTATATTTTCATAAAAAGATAAACTTCACTGAGAGAATTCAGGCTATTTACCATGTTCTCTCCTATGGGAATCCTATGTCTCTCTCTGAGATTAATGCTAAGACTCCTTATTGTCATCGCTCTGTTCATGAGGCCTTACGTTTCCTTGAACGTGAAAAAATTATTACCAAGTCTCCTGATTTACATGATATGCGTCGTTTCTTGTATCAAGCGACTACCTTTAGTTCTTCTTTGCATAGTAATTAATCGTTTTAGTTCGTTTTTATAAAAAAAATTCCAACGTCTAGTTCCGAAAAAAGTTGATATGGGAACAAATTAAATTTTCATCAATTCAATTGTGTATACAAATATACTTTTATACTTGTATAATTCTTAATCATTATTTAGTGAAAAGGTAAAAATGAAGTATGGTAGACTGAATAATGGTATGAGTGAGATAATTGACAACAGTTCGTTTAAATAAAGATGATGAAGATCTTTTAGATAGGTTAAGGGCTCGTTATATTTTAATGGGGAAAAAAATGACAAAAAAGGAAATTTTAGGGCAGTTAATCAGACAAGAAGCAAAAAAATTTGAAGAAGAAGTAAATGATCATCATCTACCAAAATTAGAACAGGATTCTGCTTGGTTGTTACTCCAAAAGCCATTAAAATGGGGTATTAAAGACACTTCGACAACTGTAGATGAATATCTCTATCATTGAGGGAATTCTATGGTTGTTTTCTTAGATACTGGTTTCATTCTTGCTATACGAAATTCAGATGATCAAAATCATACTAAGGCAACAGAAATCATGAGAGAATGTTTATCAGGGAAATATGGAAGAATAATCGTTTCAAATTTTGTATTTGATGAAACAGCTACCTTGACACTCGTAAGAACTCATAATAAAGACCTAGTTAAAGATATTGGTGACTTTATTCTTAATTCACAAAGAATATATTTACTTCATCTAAGTGAAACAGAATTTCTAGCTACTTGGGAATTATTCCTCAAGTATTTTGAAAATGGCCTTTCCTTTACTGATTGTTCCCTTTTAGTCATGGCAAAGCTCTTCGCGAGTAATGTTTACCTTGCAACTTTTGATAGACACTTTAAGGGGTTCCTTACCGTTATTGAATGATTTTTTTCAAAAAAACTCTGCATAAAATGATAAAGGGAACCAAATATGAACTTGCAGATCTTTAAGGAAATACCGGGGAAACCTGCATACATTCGGCCCTTAGTAGAAAAGTATTTGAAGTAGAAAAGTATTCATTATTTGAGGAAAAAATGACTACTTCTATCAAGGTTGACGATGAAACCAAACACAAGATTGAGAAGTTAAGAGCTCAACTTCTACTAAATACTGGTCAAAAAATCACTCAACAACGACTCGTGGGTTTATTAACCGAATGGGGTATAAATAATTTAGAAACAATCGAACAAGTAGTATTAGACCAACCGATCGTTCTTTCGGAGGGTGAGAGGAAAGCGTATCAGAAGGTTAGGAAACTAACTGGTGTTCGTACTTCTTCAGACGACATTGATCAGTTTCTATATGGGGTCTAAATCGTGAGTATATTCGTTGATACCGGGATTTGGATTGGATTTTTCAATTTAGATGATGAACGGGCAGATAGAAGTTCTGAAATTATCGAAGGAATCCAAAAGGGTGTATATGGAGTAGCTTGGACTTCAACATTCGTTCTGGATGAGCTGTATACATTTTTAGAAAGAAAAACAAATGATACACAATTAGCTATTGAAGCAATAAAAGTCGTTTTAGGTAAATATACTCCTCTCAAACCATTTGCAAAGATATATCCAATTTCCATTGAAAATTGTGTCCAAACCTTAACCTTAGCAAATAAATATTCAGACAAAAGAATGACCTTTACTGATCTTACTTCTATTTTGATTTGTCACAATCTAAAAATAGGCTATCTTGCTAGTTATGATAGTCATTTCAAAGGATTGATATCTATTATCAAGTAATGGATCAAAACTCCTTATTGTCATCGTACTGTTCATGAGGCCTTACGTTTCCTTGAACGTGAAAAAATAATCACCAAGTCTCCTGATTTACATGATATGCGTCGTTTTCTGTATCAAATTGATCCAAACGAATAAATATCTCCTGATCTGAGAAGATTACATAAAATCATAACATCATTTGAAGGTATTCCTGAAAAGGGACTGTTAGTGGCGACTTCTTGATAACGTGGGTGGGTATGGTTGGGTTTACTCGTCACTTCCCATCTATCATCAAAATTATCAAACTTTATTCGGTCTAGTCTTTGAGAAGAAAACAACACAACATAAGAGTACTGGCCATAATTATTATATCTAAAAAATACTGTTATTCCACTTTTAAGCTTGATTCTCAATCTTCCTGTATCTTCATCTAGGTGAATTTCTTATAAGAAACTCTTTAATTCTTTGTTTATGATGTCGTATGCTTCAAGAATCAGTTTCTCATACAGCACATGTAATCACTATAATCCTGTTAACAGCTTCTCAATTTGACCTCGTTTCTCATGTAAATTTTGAAGATCAATGGCGTCATCTTCCGCTTCAGGGAATTTTCCAGTTTTTGCACCCTCTACCAATTCATCGATAGAGCTAAGCTCCCATTTATTGAGAATAGCATCAATTTTCTCAGTTAGGACGCGAAGTTTTGTTTCAATTAAGTCACGAGCAACTTCTGGATCTAGACTAATTGCCATTGTTATTAACTCTTTAGGTGTTTCTAAATGATAAAACATAATATTGGATTATAAATTATTTGCTTTTTATATTTTGAAGAAAAAAAGTATTCTCATATCAAAATAATTTAGTACTATTTTCTTCTACTGTTAAAGAGGAAAGAATTTTAACCTTGAATTCCCAATAAAAAATCCATTGAGGATAGTATTTCTTTAATTTTCAAGGAGAATATTGATGAGTTTGAGTATCGCTGACCTAGTAACTGAATGTCAGAAGCACCTTTTGGGTGGGGAGTTTCAAAAAGTTCTTGAATTAGCAAGTGAACATGAAACAAGGACTGATATTACAGAAGAAGATAAACTAATTTGTACTCTTCTTAAAAGTCGTGCGTATTATCGGTTGGGTAAATATCAAAGAACGTTGCAGCTTCTTCAACGTATTTTAGATGAAAGTAGGAAAATAGGCAACCAAGTTCTCTCAATTGATGCTCTTATTATTAAATCAACAGTACTTTGGCGTCTTGGAAAATATCCTGATGCTTTGAGTGTAATCGATCAAGGCGAAGCGATTTTATCAAGGATGAAAACATTAACTTCAGAATCGATACAAGAAAGAGTAGCTATGTTTCTGTATCGTCGTGCTACAATTTATGAAACTTTGGGAGAAATAGATCGTGTACCTGAATATGGTGATAAAGCACTTACAATTTATAAAGCAATTGGAAATAATGAAGGGATTGCCAATTGTTTAAATATGAAAGGTAACCTTGCTGCTGCTAAAGGAGATTTCCCAACTGCTTTATCTATCTATAATAAAGTTCTTGTTCTCAGTCGTGAAATTAACCATTTAGAATCTACTGGTATGATGCTTGGTAATATTGGATTTATTTATATTTATATGGGAAAGGTAGACCTAGCTTTAGAGCACTTTCAGGAAGCCAAAGCAATCCATGAGAAGATGGGTAATAAATTTTTCTTAGCTTCAAGTTTATTACAAATTGGTTTCGCATTCTCGTTCAAAGGAAATTTTAATCAGGCATTAACCTATCTCCAACGGAGTCAGAATCTTTTTGAAGAAATTGATAGTAAGGATAATATTGCATTTGTGATTGGAGCAATTGGATTAGTGTACATCGATAAAGGGGAGCTTGATCTCGCTTCTGGTAACTTCCAAAGGTCTTTAGAGATTTTTAATGAAATCGGGATCCATAAAGGGCCTTATTTAAGTTATTTCTATCGTAACATCGGAAGAATCTATTATGTGAAAGGTGATTATGAAAATGCTCTTTTGTATCTAAAGAAAGGCTTAGCTCTCGATGAAGATTTAAAAAATGATTTATTCATAGCATTGACTCTCTACAATATTTGTAAAGTATATCTTGATATGAATTTATCAAAAAAATCTCTTACCTATGTTGAACGGTTAAAAGCTATCAATGAAAAGCGTAACAATAAGGTTATTGAACAGCTGTACCGTATTATCAATGCAATTATTTTAAAATCTAGTGATAGAACAATAAAACGAGCAGAGTCTCAGAAAATCCTCCAAGAACTTTCTAAGGAACAATTGTTTTCTATCGAATTCTCTGTTGAAGTTCTTGTTAACCTTGCATATCTTCTCTTAGATGAACTAAAAATTTCTGGAAGTGAAGAAATTCTTAATGAAATAAGCGTTTGCGTTGACAGACTTTTTGAAATCGCTAAAACTCAACATTCCTATTATTTAATGTGTGAAACCTATTTACTTCAATCAAAATTAGCATTGTTAAAATTCAAAACTAAAGAATCTCAAGACTTAATCTTGCAAGCCGAATTGATTGCTGAAGAAAAAGGATTTGGGACACTGATTCAAAAAATTACTCACGAAAAAACAATTTTACAATCAATTATTAGTAAATTTGAAATGTTTGTTGCAGAAAAACCCTCTATTACCGAAGTTATCGAATTAACACATTTAGAATCTCTCTTTGAGAAAATGTTAAAGAAACGTATATATCGAAAGCAAGAAGAAGTTTTAGATTATGTAGCTGAAGCCCGATCTTTAGTTCAGAGTATGGTGAAATCCTAATTCAGAATTAGCATGTTTCACTGAAAACGAGATCACCAGAACCCTACCATTTCCAATGAATAGGTATTACAATTTTATATCCTTATCATAACCTAACCAACGACTTGTTCCGAAAAAAAGTTGAGATAGGAATCTTTTTCCTTCCGCAGTAAAATACAATCGTTAAGTAAAAATTTTTTATTTTAAAATAACTATAAAATTATGAAGTCCATAATTCAAGTTCATGGTAAGTTAATAGTTGTAAAAGGCTTAATTCGAAGTCTTTCTTAATTTAAGGATGATTCAAAAGATGTTAAGCAGAATGGAGCTAATATGGGGATTTTTGGGGGCTTGGATCATATCTAGTATCCTATTATTTTTCTTAAAGAAAACTAGTAAAGGAAAATTGCCGTCAGGCTGTTTAATGATAGAAATACATGATTCCTTAGCTATTAATCAGCTTGTTGGATCTATTTGGACAAGATCAATGATATTAATTGGTTTTGGTATTGGATCCATAACAGTAATCGGGGTTATTCTGTTTAGCGTCTTTGATCTATGGAATAGCGTGTCAGATGTTTTTATATTTGATTTCCCTAATTGGATCAACTGGGTTGGGTTAGTAATGATTTGGATAAGTTATATTTGGGGAACTTTAGTGTTATATTATAATCCTAATTATACTCCTCTCTATTCAACTCTTACAAAGACATATATTCTTGCCACAGGGGGCCCGTACAAAATAATACGTCACCCTATGTATGTTCAAAAGGCAGTATTCCCTATCCTCGTCTTTCTAACTACTGGTATATGGTTGTCATTATTCGGTCTCATCAGTTGGATAGCACTTCCTAAGCAGACCCAATTGGAGGAAAATTTACTTAAAAACATATATGGGAAACCTTACGAGGAATACAAAGAAACAACTGGTAAATTTTTTCCGAAACTAACCAATAATTAATTGATGGAATGGGATTTGGTTAAGTTATAGTCTTAAATAAAGAGGATTCAGTAATTAATCCAATAAACAATAGAATGATCATAGGTCTATCAGATTCCAATTGATATCCATTTGGAATCCTACGACCTAATAAAGGGAGTTTATTTTTTCTTCCCTTTTTTCTTAGGCTTTTTCTTACCTCCAAAGAGTCTCCTAAGAATAAAAATTGATACAATTCCAACACCAGATACGGCACCTATTACTACAATATTATCAGATATTAAATCAACTATTTCTCCTAGTGGATCGGTTTCATTAATGATGACTGTGACTGTAAAAGAAGCATAATTACCATCTTTATCCAATAAATTGACTACAAGTTCATAAGTTCCCGCTGATAGATTTCCTAAATCCGCTTCATTTGACCCATTTACCCATGTACCTGATGTTACTAATGAACCACCTTCATATACTCTATAATCGGTCGGATTTTCATCATTAGCGGTCCAAGATATTATTAAATCATCGTCTACGCTATAAGAAAGTTCTGTGTCATGATCTGAGATTAGGGGTTTTTCAAAATCAACAGGATCGATTAAAGGATAAAGGTCGGAAACATCGGTTAAGATGACATATGGAGTATCACCAATGCCATCACTGTCATTATCTTCTCCAGTATACTTACTGTAATAATTGCCTCTACCGTTATTATAGAATAAATTTCCAGTTGTATCATCTATAAGAATGTGAGCAGCAGTAGTAGATGTTATTGATACAAAATTATTTTCGTAAATGATATTAGTAGTACTGGATCTTAAATCGAGGTTGTAAAAAGCTGTCGTTCCATCATTTTTAATAAATTGATTTCTCGTAATATTAGACGAGGACAATGACCAAACAGTTAAATCATATCTTTTACAATTAATGAATGAATTAGAAAAAATTGTTGCATTTGAAACTGTCTCTATATAAAGACCATCCATGTTTAAATCCATAAATGTATTATTTAAAACCTGCAACGAAGTAATTTCACTAAATATATTATAATCTAAACCCCTAGGTTCAAAGCCAGAGAATTTTATCAGATTCGAGATAAAATCTACCTTTTGTACTCTCGCGAAATGGAAAGAATACCAACTACAGTTTGAAAAGAGATTATTTTCATATTTGATAGATCCTGAGTTAATTGAATAGCTTCCTATATTATTATCAAAAATTTCATTCCCTACAATGCTAATATCATCAGAATCTAAAATATATATAGCATGAGAATAGAATTCGATATTGTTCTCTATTATGCTTATGTTTGAACATTCATAAAGAAAGATTCCGAAGCCATTGGGTTTAGATGAGCTCCTTAGTAAATTATCTCTTATTTGCACATGTTGATCGATGTTATTTAGCGCGATCGAAGCTTCATAAACGGATTCTCTTTCAGAAATGAAGTAATCTGTAATCAAATAAGGATCTTCTTCCGTTCCTGAACCTATCCATCCTTCATTTTGAACTGTTTGGTTTAATTGCGTGTTACCATCAATAGAAATTGGATCATGAGAAGAATAATTTATTTTTTTGTTCAAAGGAATCTCTTTTGCGCTGACAGAAGAATCAACCATTAATCCATTCATTGTACATATTAAGATGAAAATAGCTACTACCTTTAACTTCATTCTAAATTCTCTTTCCTTTATATGTTTCTTCTTATTATATAATGTGACTTAATTTTAATATAAAAATTTTTCCGAAGAAATAGAATAGAAAGAGAGAATATTATTGACCTTTATGAAGGAAGTAATCATCGAAGTTTAAAAAAAAATCAAAAAAGATATTAAATCGAGTCATTTTTAAAATCTTGGCTATGAACCTCCATTTTAACTAGTTGTCCTGATTTGAATGGCGTCAATTCGTGGTTGAAAAAAGGTAAATATCCGTGCAAATCCTGTAGATGCTTTCAATGG
>SDBT01002062.1_pt1 | contig 36035 bp, 46 predicted proteins | sample 2277101 | NCBI WGS metagenome assembly SDBT01 (sample SAMN10404973, study PRJNA504765) | marine sediment metagenome | isolation source: marine sediment core GS10_PC15, 103 cmbsf | place: Arctic Ocean: Southern Knipovich Ridge | collected 2010 | reverse complement strand
TAGATTAATAAGGAGAGCATTAATTATGTGTGAGAAATATAAAGCCACTCAACAACAGCAAGAAGAATGTCATAGAAAGGCGGGTACACATCCAGGTCCTCAATATGAATGGGTGTGGAATGGTAAGGGAAATAAAGATCATCCTGTGGATCTTACAGTTGAATCAGCTTTCAATGAAGAGGGTGAGAAACAAGATGGTTTTTCTTCTTGGAAATTAAAAGAGAAATAAATTGACTTCTTTAAAGGGTTATGGTATAACTTGGTATACTTTAAATGAGGAGTTGGATAATGATTATAATTGAGATAGGATGGAATTTAGGGGTTGTAATTTTAATATCTGTTATACTTTTGGTAGTTGGTGGAGTTAGAGTATGATTAAAGGTAAAAAATATGGACCGGAGGGGTTGTTTATTCGTACTAACAGTTGGGAACCTGTAATTACTGTAAGTACAGAGGAGAATCATTCATTTACTGCCTTTCTTGTATGTAATGAATTTTATGATTATGGAGAGACAAAATTTGAGGACGACGGTAGTTTTTTAATGAGAGGACAATATCGATTTCCATGGAGTACTACTATTGTTGACTTTGAGATATTTGTGGATAAATCGAATAAAGATGTTCAGTATTCATATCCTATGAGAATGAAATCTTGGGTCCAGGGAAGATTAATATTTTTTGCAGAACGTGGAGATGAAGAAGAGGGTCTTAAAATTAATATAGATTTTAAACAGGTTTTGGGACATACAGAATCAGTAGGAAGAGATTTTTTGAGGCGCATAAATATTAATTGGAGCGAATAATTATGGATCTTTTATTATGGGGAAGTCTATGGATAAGACGACGAAAAATGTATCAAGTGGATGTAGATAAATATAGAGACAATGAATATTTTCAATATGCAATGCAATGGAAGCATTTAAATCCAGTGGCTAACATTAATGGAGTACTGGATAAGATGTATGATCAACGAGTACGGCCTGGTGATTTTCCATGGCGAATACATAATCTTGAAATACGAGCAAACAGATTTTGTTACATGCGGGAAGAGTATCCATACCAGGGAATAACAAACAATTATAGGAATCAATATCCTACTAGTAGTAGTGGTGCTCAACGTTCCTGGTCTACTTATTTATATATTGTAGAAGGAAAAAGGTTAATCAGAATAGATAAGGAAGACCATCCAGAAATATGGCATGAAGCTCATGAAGTATTATCTGCATTATATGCCGAACAAGTACAGTATATTGATTTACAGAAGGATAGAGATTAATGGGAGAAAATAAATGAATGAAATCAAATATAATTATGAGGATATTAAACCGGAGCCTGATTGGTTTTGGAGAATTTGTGGAGAATGCATTTGGGAGTTCAAATCTTTATGTGAATGTCCTTGGTCTAAGCGTGAAAAAACAACTAGCTTATTAGAAGGTAAATTAGTATATTATAACGCCTGTCCTTTCTTTTTACCTGCACCAAAATTAGATCCAATAAATAAAAAGGAGAGAGGAAAATAAATGAGTTACTGTGCTATATATTTATTTCCTGAAAAAGGAGATAAAGTTATTGAAAAAGAATTTCGTAATGCTTATGGATTTTCTATGCGAATCGTAGAATCATTACGAAACAGGTATAATATTCTCCCTGATAATTGGATACTTAAAGAGTGTATTCCTATGGAAAAATGGTTTGTGGCAGTAAATAGTTTTTATGGTATTTATCTTAAATATAAAAAACCTTTATATGAATGTGAAGTAATTACAATGGCTACTATGTTTGATTGTTTTGTAGTGGATCGAAAACATTTTAAACAAGTAGCAGATGCTTGGAGAGAATTTAGTGGCATACATCCTGGATGGGAGAAAATAGATCATCTTCCGGATATGGCTGATTTTCTTTATGAGAATGCTGATAATGAATTGGTACATACAATGGGAATTATGGGGCATTCAGTATCTGATGATCCTTTTTATGATCATGAAAAAGAAAGAATGATGACAGTAGATGATAATGGAGATAATTTTCATTATTTTTTGAGGGAGGACTTCGGATGGCTAATTTGACTTGGCTTAAATCAAGATTATTTATAGATACTTCTTATATAGGAGTTTGTTTGATTCAGCAGTATCATCAATGGGATTTTGATGAAAGTAAAAGAACAGGAAAAGTTAGGTATAAAAGAGTTCATTTACATTCAGAACTTATAGATAAATTGTTTGAGCATCCTGATGAGATTATTTATGATTTAGAGGATTTAAAATGAATAGGACTCCTTATATTAAAATATTTAAGAATGATGAGAAAGTATGGGAAGCAATGCTATTATGCTCTTATCTTAGATTTGTGGAGACAGATACAAAGAAAGTAGTTGATACAGCATTAATTCCTGCCATATTAACTTATATAATAGAAACTGATGTTCTGAGATATATAGTTGCTCGACAAACATTAGAAGTTTCAGGAGTGGATGAGATTTGGATAATTAAAATTCTAACAATAAAAACACAGGATGGATCTTCTGTAGAAATAAATATGGAAAGTTTGGATGGGAACAAAAAAGAATCCTTTATTAGTGGTCCTGAGAGTCAAATAACTGTAGAAGTGGATTTGGGAACATGAAAGAACAATTTATAGAAAAAAGATTTGCAGAGAAATCAAGACAGCTTATAGAGACTGCTGATGCAATTTGTTGTGAATATGAGGACCAGGGGTATGATCTTTCATTAAGACAGCTTTATTATCAGTTTGTGGCAAGAGATCTTTTAGAGAATACAGAAAGAAATTATAAAAGACTTGGTTCTATTATTTCTGATGCGAGACTAGCTGGTTTAATTGATTGGAAACATATTAAGGATCGAGGCAGAACATTACGATCTGTTGTGCATTGGGAATCTCCAAAAGAATTATTAGAAGATGCAGCTGAGGATTTTACAATAGATACATGGAAATGGCAGAAGAATATTATTTTTTGTATGGTGGAGAAACAAGCATTAGAAGGTGTTCTTTGGCCTGTTTGTAGTAAATTAGATATTTATTTCATGTCTAATAAAGGATACAGTTCATCCTCTGCAATGTATGGAGTCGGTAAGTTCATAGATTTTAAAGTTCGTAGTTTTGAAGGTAGATTCCATCCTGTAGTTCTTTATTTAGGAGATCATGATCCTTCAGGGATTGATATGACTAGGGATGTAGATGAGAGATTAAATTTATTCTCTACTCGAACAGTGGAAGTGATTAGACTTGCTTTAAACATGGACCAGATAGAGAAATATAATCCACCGGAGAATCCTGCTAAATTAACAGATCCTAGAGCTTCTGATTATGTTAGTGAGTTTGGAGAGTCCTCCTGGGAGTTGGATGCATTGGAACCTTCTGTACTTGCAGGATTGGTAGAAGATGCAACAATTGATTTAAGAGATGATGATAATTACTCTGAACAAGTAGAAAAACAGGAAGCTGGAAGAGAAGAATTAAGTAATTTGGCTGAAAACTTTTTTAAGGAGAATTAATATGATATTTCCATATGTATTTATATTTTTTCTGGTTATGACTATCGTTGGAGCGTATCTAGTAGAATATAAAAAGAGAAAAGAATGGGAAGAGAAATACTTAGATTTTAATTACAAACAAAAAACTACATTGCCTGATGTAGAATTAGCAGTAGCTACTTTCTTGCAGAATGATTATGTGTTGAATAAATTAAGAAAACAAGATGACGATGAATTTTTTCATACTTATAAATGTGTAGAGAATGCGCTTTTATCTTTACAATATCTAAGAGGTGTGAAACATCCTAACACATTTGATTATATACCTAAAATAAAAAGTAGATTGGAAAAGCTAAGAAGGGATGGATGCATTCCAAAAAAGGAGAATTAATATGGATCAAATAATAACAATCATATCACTTTCTTTGATTACTTCGATAATATCTTTTTCAGTAACAAAGACAGATCTTTTTAGAGGATTTAGACGTTGGGTTATGCTTAATTTTTCTGAACTAGCTGATTTTATTCAATGTTTTTATTGTTTAAGTTTCTGGATTGCTTTAGTTTTGGTTAGTATTTATCAACCAAAACTAATAGACTCACCCATTCCAGTTTTGGATTATTTTTTATCTACCTTTGTAATCATGTCACTTTCTACATTTGTAGGTGCTGGAATAATTAAAGCATTAAAGGAGAATTAAAAATGAGCATAGAAATACACCATAAATGTGATAGGTGTGGTTGTGAATGTAACAACACCAGATTTTTTATGCCTATCCTTGAGACTTACAGAACAACAGGTGGTCATGGCTGGAGTGGTACTGGCATGATGAAGGGAATATTGAATTTTTTTAAAAAGAAGCTAGATTTAGATAGATCATCAAAACCAGTTTTTAAAACAAAAGGCAGTTATCTGAGTGGTACGCTACAACGGAGGATTATGGATGCAAATGCATGGGGCCTTTGCAATGATTGTGCTCATTCTGTAAATAATGTACTACGTGAGTGGTGGCATCATAAAGATGGAGATCATACAGATGCTTTTGAAATAATAGCTGAATTTGTTAGGGAGGTTCTGAATCGATCTGATTACAAAGAATATCCTAGAAAAGGAGAAGTAAGTAATTTGGGTTATCAGACAGTTTATGAGGAGCAAATACATAACTTCTTGCGAGGTAGAATAGGTATTAATTTATCGGAAAAAGGAGAAATAAATGTCCAAAATAAAATTTAAACTGGAAATAACTCGATTGATAGAAGGTGAGGAACTTGGAGATCAAACACTTATTGAAGTTGATTTATCTGATGCAAAACAACTTGTTTCTGATGAAGAAAAATTTAAACGATTTTTATTAAAAGCAGCGGATAATTGTTTACAGAATTTTGATTGGGCTAAGAAGAGACATTGGAGTCAAATAAGCGAAGAGAGTTGACTTTTTCGTGTTTTTCTATTATAATAATGTATTAAAGGAGAAAACATGACTCCATGCTCTGACTGTGTGAATTTTGTCGCAATTGGTGATGGGACCACAGGAGAATGCCATTTTGATCCCCCAAAAGCACTCGGCGACTATCTTGGACTCTTAGGAGCCTGGGCGATTGTCTTGGGTACAGATGAGTGCGGTCAGTTTGATTCAGGTGTTCATCCTGGTGAGGTTTGTAGTACATGTACCAGATTTGATGCTTTAACTCCTTCTGACACAGAATATACGCAATGTACAGGTGCTGCAGATGATAATTCTCTCTGTGGTGATGCTAAATGTATAGCTGTGGTTTTTGCTGCAAGTGAACAAAAAGGGGAATTATCTATTTATCCAACAGTAAATACAGATACATTTAGATGTAGTCAATGTTATGTTCCAATTCCATAAAGGGGATTAATCATGGCTTTATTTTCAGCAAGTCCATTTTTTGAGGTAATTTTACCTAATGATCCTAATTATCCAGAAGATACGGATTTACAAGGAAATTCTGGTTATTATAGAGAAGTTCCTCCTCAGCCTCTTTCTGCTTATAGAGGGGAATTAAGCGAGTGGGTAATTGTAGATGGTAGATTAGAAAATAATTTATGTACACCTGGAGGTGGTGGAGGAACGGATGTAAAAGTAGCTGTTGATTCTTCTGCCACTGCTGATTTTCTTGGTGCAACAGATGGTGTAGGTGCTTTAAGAGTAGATGGAACCACTATTGCAAAAACCGATAATGGTAATTCTATTACACTTGGGGTACTCTCTGCAGGTCTTTCAGTTGCCCATGCAGATACTACTGGACAAACAACAGACGATCATCATCCTCAGGTACATACGATTGTTTCTCATGATACTACTGGAACAGGTGCTAATTTAACTGAATTAACGGATGGATCAGAAACTACTTTACATTCACATCCTGGAGGATCTGCTGCTTTTGGTGATGGATCTGATGGTGCATATGTTTCCTCTGGAGATCTTACTCTGACTAGAGATATGTATCATACTACTTTTTCTAATTCTCATAATTTATTTACTAGTGGATTTAAAGTATTTGCTTTAACTTCCATGGTTAATACGGGATTAATTCGTCCAATTGCTATAGCAACTCTTAATGGTGCGAATGGGTCCAATGGATCAGGAGCTACTGGTGGAGGAGGTGGAGCTGGTGGAATTTCAACAGGTGCAGGTGTTGGTTCAATTTGGGATGGTGATTCTGGAATAATTGGTGGGGCTGGAGGTAATGGAGCACCTGGAATTGGCGATGGTTCTGTTGGTGTAGCCGGAGCTAGTGGCATTCCTGAAGCCGGAATTGGTAATACAGGAAAGGATGGCTCGGCTGCAGGGGCTGGTGGAAATGCAACTCCTAATACAGGAGGTGTTGCAGGTGCTGGTGGATCTGGTGGGGTACTCACTGCTCTCACTGCTGTATCTGGTGGAGTTAGGGATTTAAATCATTTAACTTTATGGAGATCTTTCCCGCCAAGTGCGTCTCCAATAAAATTTGCATATAATTCAGGTTCAGCTGGCTCTGGTGGAGGAGGCGGTGGAGCTGGTAATGGTGCAGGTACTCCTGGTGGAGGAGCTGGTGGTGGAGGAGCTGGTGCTGTATCAGCTGCTGTTTATTTAGCATCTCCAACAATAGATAATTCAGGTGGAACAATTAGTGTATCAAGTGGAGCTGGTGGAGACGGTGGAGATGGGGCTGCTGGAGTTACTTCTCCTTCTGCTGGCGGGGGAGCAGGTGCTGGTGGCTCCGGTGGAAATGGTTCAACAATGGTTTTGGTTTATAATAGTTTCACTTCTGGTACGGAATCGGTTGCAGGAGGTGCTGCTGGAACTGGTGGAACAGGCGGTGCTGGAGATGGGGCTGATGCTGGAGCGAATGGTGCAAATGGAAATGCTGGTGATGCAGGAGAAATTATTCAATTTGATTTAAGTGCATAAGGATAAAAAATAATGTTAAAGCTAGTAGATCATAATGAGCTTTCAAACAAACGTAAAGTTCTTGTAAATTATATGGATAGAGCTATGTACTGGTGGTTAAGAGGAAAACCTATTCCTTATCTTTGGGGAGGACAATATTGGGCAAAATATAAATCTATACATCATCCTTATAAAAAAGTACAAGGAGTAGATTGTTCTGGATTTGTAATTCTTGGATTAATTGAAATAGGTTTATTACCTAAAGATTTTGATACTACAGCTCATGGATTATTTAGAAAATTTAAATCTGTTTCTGCTAATGCTGCATTACCTGGAGATCTAGCTTTTTTTGGTTCTTCTAAGAGAAAAATTACTCATGTTGGAATGCTTTATCAGCAAATAACAAAAGATCATTGGGTTATGTTAGAAGCAGGTGGTGGAGGACCTTCTTGTAAGACTGTGGAAATAGCTATGGCGAAGGGTGCGTTTGTAAGACCTTCTTGGACAAATAGACGTAGGGATTTTCAGGGCTTTGGTAGAATACTTAAACCTATTGGTGGAAGATGAAAAAATTAGAAAGAATGAAATCTAAGATAGCTTCTAAATCAATTTTTTATTTAATCTTTGTCATTATTTGTTTTATTCTACTTTCTTTTGTGCCTGAAAGCTCAGATATTATTTATTGTGGTAATTGTGATAAAATAGTGACTCCTAAAGATTGGAGCTGTGGAAACTGTGGAGAAATCTTTTGAGTACAAAACAGGAAGAATTAAGTCCTGCAGTAATAAATTTACTTGGATTAATTAATTCTTCTCCTTGGTATTTATGTCATGATCAAATCATATGTATAAGTCCAGGAGGGAAATCTACTGCTGAGCATTATCTTTTTTTATTGTGTAAATATAAACTTGTAGAGTATTGTAAAAAAAGAGCTAAGAAATTTTATAGGGTGTTTAAAGTATCTAGAGCAGGAAAACGATATCTTAAACGTTTGGAGAAGTTAAATGAATGAAAAAACAAATAAACTGATTAAAGGTCTGGATACTAATTCATATAGACAATTTAAAAGTTATTGTATTTCTAAGGATATTACATTAGGAAAGGCTTTTAATGTTCTGATGTCTTTGGCTTTGCATGATGTTGTTTATCTGCAAATAGAGGATGGGAAGACATATGCAGTAGTAACTGATTCTGAAGAATCTAATTTTGTTTCTTGGCCTGAAGAGGTAGTTGAATGACCTTTGTAGAACCTATATATGATGATTTTACTCGTCCAAAAGATTTAGAGGTTAAAGAACCTACTAATGATAATTCTTTAATGTGGAGACGTACAGATACTTATGCTGATATAATTCCTGTTTTTATTGAATTTATTGGAATTTTATTAACTGCCAGAGGAGTAAAATTTGAATTATTAAAGGATGGAAGTAAGATTGTAATTAGGATATATTTATTTAAGGATAGTGTTGATTCTTATTCCTCTTGTTCAATAGATGCAAGAGATGTAGTCCAGGGAGAGTTTTTAAACTTTTTTAAGAGTTTGTATAAAGCATTAAATGGCGCAGATTCTGATAGAGATGGAAAACTTGTTAAAATTGAAGACTATTAAAATTTAAGGAGAAAATAAAATGAAAGTAGTTCGAGTGTACAAGAATACAAAGGATACTGGTGGAGATAATTTCCATTGGGAGGATATAGAAGTAGAGGATGATTTTGAGTTGAAAGAATGTATAACATGCTCTGAGGATTGGTTATTTATTGGAAATTCTGCATTTGATAAAACTTATGTTGTTAGAGTAGAACTTAGATGTCAGAAACAACAAGAATCTCCTGGATATGCAGCTACTAACTTAACAAGTGCAGAATTAGAAACACTTACTGATGGAAAGATAGAATGTACTGAAACTAATTAATTATTTAAATAAACTGATTCGGAGGAATCGAAAATGAAAATTAATTACCTAGTCGTACTTTTAATCCTGATTTTTGTATTCACTTTGGGCTGTACAGGTGCTAGCACTGGTTCAGGATCACCTACAGCACCTGACTTTAATGAGACTGATCCGTATGAACTTATTGTATCCTTTGACATTGAGGGGGAGCATTTTGAGTTTAACATAATCGATGAGGTTATTGCGATTGCAAAAGCGGAAGTGTTTTACGAATTGCGCCGGGTACAATGGGAGTCATGGTCTGGTTTGCCTTACCAGGGAATGAACGGCACTAACATGACTGACCTTCAAATCATTCAACACATATCAGCTCAGTTAGTCGGGGCTAATTTCGGATGGGGAACAGTCTTTAACGTGACTGGATGTGTTATCTACGAAGATTATATGTTCCCACAGATCTGGGAATTCCATGAATCTAATCCCTTCCTTCAATTCCCACAATTCCTTGTATTTATAATGGAGTCAAATCTGTATGACTTCAAGGATGATTATAATCCTGCAGATGATGATGCTCCTTGTTAAATTATTTTAATTTGACCGTTGAACGATTATTATTAATGACGAATTCCCTTGAGAGATCAAGGGAATTTTTTTTGTAGTTTGACATATTTGGTCTATTGTGATATACTTTTACCTGTCGAGGATCATAAGGAGAATATGTGTGTAGGAATAAATTACGTTATTATAGAACTCAAGCAGATATGTCACAAAGAGCATTAGCCAAAGCTTCTAGATTATGTCATCAAACCTTAGTTAAAATAGAGACAGGACAAACAAAGAAACCTTCAGACCAAACAAAAAGAATTCTTTCAAATGTTTTAAATATTCCATTGGAGAAGATATTTCCTGTAAATTATAAAAGCTTTACTCGTACAGAGCTTAAAAAGAAACTTATTGATTTCTTTTCTGATATAGATTTAGAAGAAAGAGAAAGAGTTTTTAGATTAATTGGTGTTTTTATAAAAGAAACTTATGGAGAATAAAGGTAAATAAATTATGCGAAAAATGGCAAAATCAGTTACTACGTATCTTCCTGATTTAGGAGGATTTTCTAATGTTACTATAGCTGGTCCTGAGCATTTAGTAATCCAAACTAAAATACAGGAAGTATTTGCGGCTTGTGAATATTCAGGAGTTAAATATTTTCGTACTGATAATAATGAGGAGTTTATTCCCACAAGGGATAATTATCCTGAAATGAAGGAACTTATTAGTAATGGGTTGTTAGAAGAACGAAAACCTAAACCAGCAGGAATTCCAGCAGATTTCATGTTAAATATTCTTCCCAAAAAGTTAGAACGGGCTAAGGGATCAAAAGTAGGAATGTTTGATGAGAGTGTTTATTATGAAATTTATGGTACAGAAACAGCGAGAGTTTTTCTTGCAGAACATTGTGGATTAAATCTTTGATTATTTATGGCTAATAAACCTCCAAGAAGATGTTGTGGTCAATCTGCAAAACAATTTGTTTTTGAAATATTTTTCTTAAATAAAGCGGATATAATCGTTGGCATAGCCAATGGTCAGAATGAAAAAGAGGCAGCAAACACCATTCCTATGATTTATGAAGGAGCTTATAAAGCAAAAGCCAAGAATACAGGAAAGGAATATAAATTTTAGTAATTGGCTTATTTTGGTAAATTTAGTGGTTAATTATGGTCGGCTTGAGACTTAAAACTAAGTAATCTGCTTGACTATTTTTTAACTATAAGGTAAAAGTGAATGAGATTATTCTCGTTCACTTTTTATTTTAGCATGATTGAAGCAATTGAAAATTTGCCAGTTCCTGTGACAGCTGAAGAGTTATCAGAGGATTTATGGAAGGAATATGCCGGAATACATAATCCGTATTTAGACCTTCCTGGCTTTAAACCTTTAAAATCAGAAAAACCTATACATAAAGAAGCTTTTATGATCTGGTCTGGTTTATCCTCTCCTGTAAGAACAGACAGAGCAGTTGCAGACAGATTAAACTCTAAGGGAGGATCGGTAACTCCTGCTGCTATCGGTAAATGGCGTAAGAGTTTTAATTGGGAGGCTCGACTTGCTCATATGGAGCAGGACAGTTTGGAGAGACGAGAATTAGTAAAAGCAGATTCTTTTGTAGATCAGATAGAGAGTGTTATTTCTGCCTGTAACTTAGCTATAGATTCTTTTACTTTAAAACTGCAAGAGGGTAAAGTAGAAATTACTGTAGACAGCTATATAAAACTCTCAAAATGGTCTATTCAACTAAAAGAAAAGCTTGCTATGATTGATAGTCCTCAAACTAGGGATTCAAATGATTTTGTGTCTGCTATTAAAGATCTTATAGAAGGGTCTGACGCTTCAGTCAAAAGTATTGTGGTGAATAGTCTGAAGGTACATTTAAAAGATGGAGAATCATTACCAGAAGATGAATTAATGCAATTAAGAGAGTATAAAAAAGTACAAAATGTAATTGATGCAGAAGAGATTGGAGATTCTGGTTATGTAGATTATGCAACCGTGGAAACTGCAGAGGAATATAAACCTAATTAAATGGACACTATTTTATTACCAGAGGGAGTAAAAGCACAGGATCTTCAAAAAACCATTGAAGAAAATCCTGATATATCTAAGCTTGTTTTAGCCTTAGATGCTTTTGGTTCTCATGCGTCTACTATTGAAATTAAATATGCTCTTCATAAGTTAGGTATGGAGGATGAAGATTCTAGATTTACTTTTCGGGAATTTATAGAGGTTGCAATTAAGCCTTATCAACCGTTAATGGGGGAGGTTTATCCTTTACATAAAGAATGGATTGATTTAATAGAAGATAATCCAGAGGATGATATTATTGTTTTTGCTTCTATTGATTCATGGAAAAGTACAATTATTGGAGCTGATTATTGTCTTTATTTAATGTATTTGACTAAAGGTAAAGTTAGAATTTGTTTAATTTCTGAGACAGAGAATTTATCTAAGGATCGTTTAGTCCAATGTAGAAATGCAATAGAAAATAATCCTATATTAAATGAATTGGGAGTGAGAAAACCAATTCCAAATAAGGTAAGAGATTGGGGAGAGCTTTCATTTACTATTGATCGAGAGGATGAAGGTATTTTTGGTAGCACATTAGCTGCTTGTGGTATAGGAGGAACTATACAAGGTAAAAAATATGATGTAATAATTTTGGATGATGTAGTTTCTCTTAAAAACTCCTCGACTCCAATAAACAGACAAAAAATAGAAAAGAAATATAAACGAGAAGTATATACGAGATTATTAGAAATTCCTACTTATCCTTTAAAACGATCTAGAGTACTTGCTGTTTGTACATCTTTGCATAAAGATGATTTGAATCAAAAATTATCTGAAGGTTTTGAAGGAGAAGAGCCTTTTATTTGTAGAAAGTATAAAGCTATTTATCAACTAAATGAATATGAAATAGCACCTGATTTTGTAAAGAAACAATTGGATGATTGTATTTATATGGTCCCTGATGGAGAGACAGGAACAAAACCAATAGGTCTAGCTTTTCCAGAGCGATTAAATTATGAAAGTTTAATGCGAAAGAAAAGCAAAGGAGGAGCTACAGCATTTGCTCAGAATTATTTACTTGAGCCTATGTCTGATGAAGATTATGTTATTAAACCAGAGTGGATTCATAAATGTTTTGATATGTCAAAAAAAATGGGACCTTCTTTATGGTTTAATCATTATATGAATCGAGGCTATACTTTATTCTTTGTTCTTGATCCGGCTATCAAAGGAAATAAAAGAGAGGCTGAAAAAAAGGATACCGATTATTGGAATATTGAAGCTAGGTGTTATCATCCTGGAGATGATATGAGAGTTATTCTGGATTTTTATAGAAATCGAGGAATAAGAAAACAGGTCATGTTAGATATGATAAAAGAATTCTATGTTTCTTTTCTTTATAGAGATCCTGTTCCTCATATTACAGTTGCTGGTACAAATGTACAAAAAACAATGCCTAAATTATTTGTAGAAAGTAATCAGGCACAAGAATACTTAGCCCAGGATTTTGATGATATATTTGGACCTACTAATGTTGTGAGAGTTCTTACAACACATGTAAGTAAAAATGATGGCTTTGTTGGTTTACCTGCTGTTACATTTGCTTTTGAAAAGACACATGTTGTAATTCCTTGTGGAGATACTAGATCATCTGATTATGCAAAAGAATTAGAGAGTGAAGCAATTAATTATGGGCATACTTGGGGGCATGACGATATCATGTCCTGTCAGTTAATTAATGAAGTTGCTGTAGGAACAATAAAATCTCGCAATTTAATTACAATGCTTGATAATAAAGATTTTGGAATGCCTACCAGAGGTCCCAGGAACTTTAGAAATCTACCTACTCCCCGGCAGCGATATGCAGCAAGGAGGAGATACAGTTAAATGTCCCACATACCGGACAGAACATTTATAGTACCTTGTCCTCCTGATCCTCCGGCTGGAGCACAACAGGCATTATTAAGACGTATATTTGAGCATAAAGCTGGATTTCATGGGACTGTAGTTGATGATATTCCTATAATTAATGTAGATTATAGGGAATATTCTGTAAACACTTTATTTCTTAAAGCTTTTTCACAAATATTTTTGAAGACTGGAGTAGATTGGATTGATAGTGTTTTAGATCAACAGGGATTTATTAGAAATTTTAAAGATAATATGAAACGGATGTTAAGAACAGGTGAGTATTTTGCTGTTCTTGGAGTACGCAATGGTCAGATTTTTATAGATAGAATTCCAGAAGAAGAAGTGGCTCATGCAGCAGTTATGGAAAAAACAGGAGAATTAGCTTTATTTGTTTTTATTGAACCTATTTTAAGAACTCCTTTTGATAAGCATATTTCTTGGAGAAGAGTTACACTCACACCAGAGAGTATAAAAGTTGAAATAAATCCAACAGAAGATCTTCTGGATGAAAAAGCTTTTATATTAAGCAGCATTAATCCTAATCCTTATGGCTTTGTTCCAATAGTTATTTTCAAATTAGGGACGGGAAGAAGAGGAGTTCCGTTTTGGGCACTGGCAAGTTCTGTAATAAGTAATATTGAAGATATTGTAAATGATATAAGATTAATTAATGCATATAATGCTGATCCTAAGAAATGGATAAAGACAGAGGGTGATATACAGAATCTTGGAGAAGAAGGTTTTATTAAATTAGGAGTAAATGATGATATTGGAGCACTTGTATTAAGTGTAGGAGAAGGATTATTTAGAGAACTAGAATCAAATGTAAGCATCCTCTCTGATATGTTAAATATTCCTATTCTTTCATTACTTCAAATAGGAAAAAATGCATCAGGAGAGGCAATTGAGAAAAGAGAAAATAATTTAAAGAGGATGGCAGCTAATTTAAGAGAATATATTGGATCTCAGATGGAATTGATGTTTAAAATGATGAGTGCTTTTGTGGCATCCGGTTTTGTTGAACTTGATTTTAATGATCCTGATGTAGGTAAATTATTAACAAACCAGGTTGCATTAGCACATCATACTGCAGAAGAAAGAGAGAAAGCTCATGCAATATTTTTATCTAGGATAGGAGAGCCTGTAGATTTAACAAAATTTATTGTACCTGATATTAAATGGCCTCCGCTGGAAAAGATAGATCCTGCAAAATTTGAACAATTAGTTAGAGGCTTAAATGATGCTGTAGAAGGTGAATTAATTTCAAAACCGGAAGGTAGAACAATTCTTGCTATGAATATAGATGCGTTATTAGTTGCGCAAGATCTACTTACCACAGACCAGAATGAAATGGCTTCAATTAGTGCTGGCCGTACAAATTAGTCATTTATTCTGTGGTCCGGGAGGACTTAAACATCCACCAGTTTGCCCCGAATCTGGTTAATAAAATTCGAGAACCCTTAGAATATTTCTAACTATTAAGGAGACATATTATGAATTTGCGCCCTAGATTGCTTTTCTTCGATGAAGGAGATAAGGGATCGAAACCAAATGAGGCTGAGAACCTGGAAAATCAACAGACTGTTGATCCGGTCGAGCAGGAAAAAGCTAAACGCCAGGAACAATTCAACGCCCGTATTGCTAATTCCAATAAAAAGAAATTAGCAGACATGCAGTCTTTTACTGATGATTTAACTGAGAAATACGATACCTTACTAGCTAAAGTAGAAACCCTGACTTCAGAGGAATCTACTAAAACTAATAAGGGAGGAAGACCACCTTCTGAGCAGACTCAGATGGATGATATTAAAGATTTATTGCTTTCTAAGATGGATGATCTTGGAAAAACAATGAATAATCGTATTACAGAGATGCACGATGGGTTTGTTGAAGAGCGAAAGCGTAATCACCATATGGAAGTTCTTAGAGATGCAATGGGAGTATCCCCTGAATTCCAGAAGCTTTATCAGGGAGGATTTCTTAATATTCCTGATAGTTTTTTTGATGCGGACGGATTCGATAAATTGGATGGTCTCATAGAATCTATGAATGGGCGCAGGAAGGAAAATGGACAGATACCTGCAACAGAAACCGTTACTACAACTAATGGTAAAACTGTTACAAAAAGTGTTCCTCATCGAGATGATAAGGGACAGACTTTAACTGTCCAGAATGATCCAAAACAGAAGACAGGTATTCATGAAACTGTTGAAGCTATACAGTCAAGTATTGATGAAAAGCTTGGCACTCCTGGAGATCTAAATGCTGAATTTGGAAAAACAGGGGTTAAAAAAGAGCTGGAAGAGATTTTCAAACTCTCTGAACAACTTGAAGCTTTATCGCAGGAGTAATAAATACAGTCTTCTATTAGGGTTATAAATAATTTTAGGAGATTAAATAGTTTATTATGGGTGTTCGAGACGTATTTTTTAAAACGCAAGCCAGAGCAGTTTTAACAGGCTTTATGGCAAACCGTAGAATTATGGATACGGTTACAGTGTACGATGATCTCCAGAGAGTTCCTGGTACAAATGCTGTAGATGTTCCTATCTGGTCTTCGTTTACCGTTCTTTCTATGGGCGCAGGTAGTTTAACTCCTTGCGGTAGTAATAGAGAGTGCGACGAAGCTACGGCTACGATTCTCACGATTGACATAGACACTAAATATATTCCTACTCCTATTTCATTAGGGGATTTGAATATATTTTCGGCAAAGCAGAAGGCAGGAGTCACAGAAAGAATTCTCCAGGATCTTGCAAGGGATTTTGAAGTTATTAGTCCTGGATTTTCTATTTTTGATGTTCTTGCTACAGACGCATTGTTTAATGGCGCAGGTGGAGGAATGACTCCACTTCAACTTACAGATAATGCTGCTGGTTATCGTAATCTTGCGACTGCGATATCAACGGCTATGGGTAAGGATAATGGCAGCGGTGTTACATTTGTAGGACCTGCTGGCCTTACTGGTTTTATTAACAGTATTCCTGACCGACAGATCGAGAGAATGTTACAGGGCGTTAAGATGATAAATGTACCTAATGCTAATACATTTAATGGCGCACCTGGTTTCACACAAGGCACTATTGGTTTTATTTATCCCACGGATGCATTAGCATATGCAGCTCCTCCGGTTCAGGATGATAATGAACCATTATCGGGCACAGCTGGAAATATGTGGTCCATGATTCTTCATGACACTACTATTCCTGGCAAAATGCTTTATTTTGCCCATCAGTACGGCTTAAAAGTTGTACGTGAGGGCGATGTACAGTTGATCGCTTCTCCTTAATCATTAATTAAGGAATTTTAATATGCCTGTATTTACTGTAGAAGATTTTATTCGTCAAAGACTTGGCGATAGAGAGACTGAGGATTATTTCCCTGGGGATGGGGAGCTAACTAATATTATTTGGAGACATGTAGTTTCAAGGACATCTCAATTGACTTTGAATCTTACATCTATCGAAATAAGACTTACGCCACTCCCTACCCCAGGGGTTAACTCATCTGGAGCTTTTTGGATTTATAATATCACTCAATATGAAGGAAATTTATTCTTTCGAGTGGCTGAGAGTTTTACATTTGAGTATGTATTACATCAACCAGCTCATAGATATGCATTATTTCAGACTAATGCATATCTGGATGATGTTTTTATTACAAGTCAGCCTGATATTGATGAAGTGGTTTTATCTGCCACATTTGATCCCGCAGTTACAGGAACTGTTTCTTTAAGAGGATACGTAGTTAATTTAAACCGAATAATGCATGAAATATTTATGGCTATTGCAGATGATATAAGTAAATTAGCTATTTTCCAGAGCACTGTTGGTGGATCTACTAATTTAATTCAGGCTGCAAGAATCGCAAAAGAAGAAGCACAGTCCTGGTTAGTAGGCACATTGGTTTATGATCCACCTATGAGAGGATCAAGAGCAAGAAGACATGGACATCATGGACATAATTTTTAAGGGGAAATAAAATGCCACATTTAGCAAAACCTTGGATGCAGGATGTATTAGTTGGATTAAATGATGAAATTAGATTATTTCCTTTTACTCCAGAACAAAAAAGAGATGTTTCTCAAGCGATAGCTGATTTATCTTTCTTATTTCTTGAAACTGCAGAAGCTGATAAACATTGGAGAGTCGTTAGTGAGATTTTGAGTCTAGATTTTGAATTGATTGAAGGTAGAAGTATGGAAGATTTAATTATTGAAAGGCAGAATGAGACAGCTGGCTAATGGTTAATTATTTAAAAGTTTTGCATCAGACTTCTGCTTTTGGTCCTCGTAAAAGAGGAATCAGAAGAGATATTTTATATAAAGTAGTAAGAACTCAAACAGTTGCAGGAAATCAATTTACAGGAGAAGCAGTTACATATACAGAAGTAAGAACGGAAATTTCAGGTGATATGGCTCCTTTTGTAGCAAAGAGATGGGATTTAGGTGTAACTGAGAATTTTGCTGATTTTGTTTTAATAACTAACCAGGATTTAACTTTTGATTTGGATAATAGTTCACTTGCTGATCGAATAGAATATAGAAATGTTAGATATAGAATTGTTAGAAAACGACATCATAATAAATTATGTTTTGATGATCATTTTGATTATGCCTTGATTAGAGAATCTGCACAGTCGGGAGATGTATAAAAATGGCAGGGGCCGGAGCAAGAGCCATAGCTGCTTTGAAAAAAGATTTCCGCTCTGTTGAAGAGCAGGTTCTTTTTGAGTTTAGATTACGGACTCCTGGATTTGGTGGAGAACATAATTTTGCTGGAACTAAAGAAGGAGATCATGAACATTTTGCACCTCCCTTTTTTACAGGAGAGATGGTCGATTCCTGGGAGTTTGTTGAATCAGGAGGAAGAGGAATAGGAGGATTTGCATCGGTTGCTGCAGTTGTAAATACATCGGCTCATGCAGGATTAGTTGAATTTGGATGGATCGCACCTTCTGGACGAAATGTACATGAAGGTGGTCATAGAATAATCCAGAATACTTTAAGGAATGGACGTGTCCGGGAATTATATGCAGCAGCAGCAGGGAAAGCATTAATTGCATCTCTTGGTACTGAAGATTATGGAGTAAGAAAAAAATTAACAGCGACTGCAGGATTAGCATTTAAAAGAGGAGAGGTTGCAAATATTAGATGGAGAAAAGGCAAGATTAAAATAAAAGGCGCAGTTGGTCAAGGAATAAGTAAAGAATCACTTGCAAAAGTGGTGAATCGATTAAGCGAAGCATTAGTAAATAAATTTAATAATGCTTTAACTAAGAGGAGATAAATTATGAGTATTAAAGAAAAAGAAATACTTGAAAAATCTGGTTTTGATGCGGATGGTAATTTATTATATGGTTTCAATTTAAAAATTAAACGAGGAGAAGATGAAGTAACTGCAACTGTAGGTTTTTCTGAAGAAGAAATTGATGATATGTTAATAAGATATACAGATACAGGTATTAAATATTCTAGGGAACTTAAAGATATTGCTAAATGTTTAATTGATAATGCATGTAAAATATTTATTGAAGATTTTAAATTAGAGAATTAATCATGCCTACAGCAGATTTTACAGAAAATGATGTTTTAGCTTTTTTCTTTAGAGAGATATGGACTATCTTTCAATCTGGTAATCCTACTGCTACAGTACTTACTGATACACCTCAGCGTGCTGATGTTACGTTTACTAATACACATGGACTCGTAACATTAGAAGAATTGTTTAATAATCCTCAAGAAGGCGTACAGTGTTCTGATGGTGCTTTGTTAGGTGATAGAGATACCTTTATTGAGATTAATATCATTGCACAAAGCAGAAAAGTAGCCACAGCTATTAATAAAAGACTTTTGGATTTTATTAATATAGGCAAATTTCAGGATACGCTAATCACTCCTCCTGCAGGACCTGTGGGTTTGATTTACACAAGAGCACCTGCATGGAGAACTCTACGAAGCAGGTCTAATGACGAGACCTATGGAATACAGGTTGATTTCACGGCTTATTATTTTCGTACCCAACCTGATTAAAGACAAGGCGGTGAAGTTTTGGGTAACATTGTTGAATCTACGTTTGTCAACGCTCAGGTATTAATAGCTGATGTTGGTCTAGAAGGTGGAACAGCTGATTTATTCTGTTGTACTGCTGATGTCACTATTGCCCTGGAAGCTGACAGACAAAATATAGTCTGTGACAGGAGAAAACCACCTGTAGATGTAGTTACGTTTAATCCTAGTGGGACAGTAACCCTCCGGGAAATTAACTTTAATACTACAGTTCTACAACGTGCTTTCTTAATGTCACCTTCTATAAACACAGACGGTTATAGGGCAATGGCGAATGGAAATGATCCGAATACTACTCCTTCCCAGGATGGTGATACGGATGGTCCATTCAGTCCATCCTATACTGGTAACGATGCTGTCATTACGCTTAATAATGCTTTGGTTATTGAAGATTCGATAGTTGCTTGGACAAAGGGCACAACCGGAATATTTTCAGTAGTCGCGACTTTTACAGCAAATTATGCGAATGCAGCTACTAATTTAGCTACTGGAGAAATTCACATTACAGATACGGGAACTAACACCCCTCTGTATTTCACGTATAAGTATCAACCACTTTCAGTTGGATCTACAGAGCTTAAAAATCCTTTTAATCTTCAGGATAATTTCGTATTTATTCGGATACTCCATGAGCATACGAATGGTACTGATCTTTATCTGTTCGATTTCTGGAAAGCCAAAGTTCAACCTACGGGTACTTTGGTTCCACAATCCTCTACCGGGGATGTAATTGTATCTGTTGAAATGGTTTATGACCTTTTCGGAGATACTAGGAATCATCCAGATGCTCCTTTAGGTATTTTCACTAAGGATTTAATCGCTAATACGATTACTCCGTTCTTCGATTGTGCTGGTGCTACTTTCGCTACTCCTGTAGCCTCTTAATTTAATTTTTAAGGATGAATGAAAATGACCACAGAAAACCATGAAAACTCTGAAATTACAGGCTATCCGTTAGAACTTACTGGTCTGACTGATCTGAGCGGGGGGGATCTTGGCAAGGTCGAGATCCCCCTTCTAGATTCCATTGAAGCATTAAGATTTCAAATTAGAGTTGTTAAACAACAGAAAAAATTCCTTGATGTTATGGGAATTGATGCAGAAGATAAAGATGGAAATACTATTTCTGTATCTAAGACTCTCACTGTATCTGAAATTCTTGATATTACTTATGATGCAGAGGGAATAGAATTACAGATTGATCTTATTTGTAAAGTAATGGGAAAAACAAGTGATGAATTAGGTAAATTATATTCCTCAAAAACTCTTAATAAGATGTATGCTTTTATTATTAGAAGAGATTTTGGAACACTTGCAGAAACTGTTGAGCAATTCACTGAACGGTTCTCTAGTATATTAGGAACAGAAAAAAAAGCCAAAGTATCAGACACGGAGGTGACTTAGATTGGGATGCTGTTTATGATTATTTAACTTATGCAGTTAAATTATCTAGAAACGTTCTTGAGCATGAGTATTCCCTTTTAGGTATTTTAAAGCTTTTTTTAAGGTGTCGTATTTTTGAGCAGATTGAGAACCTTAGTAATCGTGAATTCCTTGATGATAAGGGAAGTAAAAAAGTTGAATCATTATTAGCTGTAATGCATGGCATATTTTATCAACCTATTTCTAAAGAAGAACATGAAGAATCTCTTAAAAAGCATACAGATCATGTAGTTGAGCAATATGCTAAAATAGCAAGTGGATTGCCTGGAGTTACTTATAATGACCTTACAAACAAATAAGAGACTGAGCACAGTCATGATTGGCGGTCCGATTCAGAATAAATTCTGGTCGATTGAGAAATATTTAGAAGGAATCTGGAATCAGGATTATCCTAAGAGTTTAATTTCTTTAGTCTTTTATGTTAATGATTCTATCGATGGAACCAGGGAAATTCTTCTTGATAAGTTAAGAGAATTTAAAGAATCTGGAGAATATCGTAGGATAGAAGTAATTGAACAGAATTGGGGATATGTAGATGCTAGGAAAAATAGAGACGATCATTTAATTTCCAGGCATTCTAATCCAAATAAAGATGTTTCTAATTTTAGTCATTTTGCAAGAGTTAGAAATGCATGGTTAGATTTACGTAAGGATGAGGAATATTATTTCTCTATTGATTCTGATGTATATCTGGTTCAGTCTTTTATATTAAATCAATTAATCTCACAGGAAAAAGATATAATAGCTGTTCCTGTTGATAATGCACAAAATAGAACTGACGGATATGATCCAAGGGCAGAAGCATTATCTCATATGCTTAAAGATCCAAAAGAAAAGAATCGTGAATTTGCAAATGCTCTACGTAGTGGAGCTTTGGGAAAGAATTTTGTTTCTGGAAACATTTGGAATTTTGGAATGCTTAGAGGCAATCAGTTCTTACGACTTAAAAAAGAACCTTGTTTGATTAATGTGGATCTTACAGGTGCTTGTATTTTATTTCATAGTAAAATTGTTTTACAGGGTGTTAAATATGGTCCTAGCCTCATTGGTGAGGATGAATATTTCTGTACTATGGCCAGGACCCTTGGATTTAAAATCTATGTAGATGGAACATTAGAGACTATTCATAACATGGATAAACTCGATGATCGATTAAAGGAGACAGTTGAAGTAGCCTAATGGGAGCACCAGTAGGACAGCAAGGATTAAGAGGATCAGGTTCAGCTGAAGTAATTGCAGTATTTACTGGAAGTACAGCTGGACTTGAGCAAGCTCTTGGAAGGGTAGAAAAATCCTTTGGATCTTCTTCAAGTGCCATTGCTGGTTTTGTTGGTGCAATTAGTTTTGTCCGGGTAATTAGAGAAATAAATGAACTTGCTGCAGAAGCTGTTAAATTTGGAAGAATCGAAGCTGGTTTTGAAGCACTTGCAGATAAATTTGATTTAGTTTCGACTGAAATCATTTCAGATATTCAGGAAGTCACTCAAGGACAGATTGCTACAGTTCAGGCTATGGAGTCTGTCAATAAAGCATTAACTCTTTTACCTCCTGCTGCTGATCGACTTGTCGAATTAACTACCATTGCTACAGGTGCAGCTGCTGCGTTAGGTTTGGATGTGGCGAAAGCCTTTGATGATATTACTACTGGTATTGGTAGAGCCTCCCCTAAGATTCTTGATAACTTAGGTATTATTGTAAATGCTAGAGAAGCATATGCTGCTTATGCTGATGAATTAGATAAATCAGTAGGATCATTAACAGGTGTGGAGAAACAGATTGCTTTATTAAATCAGGTAATTGATAGAAATATTGATAGGTTTGGTGCGATTGCAGCTGCTGTAGACCCTGATGTTTTTCAGCAGACAGCTGCTTTATTTAAGGATTTACGAATAGAGATTGGTAATTTACTTGCTGAGAATATAGTTCCTTTATTGGAAGATGTAAATGATTTATTAGGTGATACCGATGATAAATTAGAGAGAATTGCAGGACAGGTTGTAAGTATAGGAACTCTTCTTGGATCAGCAGCAATTACTCTTGCTTTACTTAGAACAGCTGAAATTTTTACTGTTATTACTGCAAATATTAGAGCAGCTGAAATTCAAACACAAGCTCTTAAAACTTCAATAATAGAAATTCAAGCTGCAAGAGCAGCTTTACAGGCTGGTGATATATCTGGTGCTGTAAGTATATTAGGTGTAGCTGGAACAGAGAGTTTAATTGCAAGCGAGATTCAGTTAGCCTCTGTTCAGGAAACTGTTGTAATTTCTTCTAAACAGGTACAGATTGCATTAGATCAGCAAGGAATAGCAGCAAAAAATTTATCTCTTGCAGAAGAACAACTTATAACTGTTGAATCGGCTGCTTCTATAGTTAAAAAAGAATTAGGTACACAGACGGCTTTAAATACAGAATTAAGCGGAAGATTAATTTTAAGTAAGCAATTTGAAGAAGCTTTTACTATAAAATTAAATGCTCAAAAAGAACTTAGTTTACTTTTGGATACTAAAATATCTGCAGCAACAGGTATTGTTATAACAACGAAAGAAGCACAGAAAGCAGCAGATATAGATTTAAAAGCAGCAGAAGATGCATTGACAGCTTCTAAAGAAAGACTTGTGGCTATTGAAAATCAATTAACATTTGCACATAATAGAACTACGGCTGCATTAAGGAATCAAGAATCTGCTGCTAAAAGTAGTATTGCAAGCACTAATGCTTCTAGATTTGCTTTACTTAAATCCATTGGAGCTTTTGTAGCAATTACTATTGCCATTACAGCATTTTCTAGACTTCTTCAAGAAGTTAATGGCTTAATTGCAGATACAAAAGAAGCTGCTGATGATTTTGATCGATCCATCAGAAAAGTAAAAGAATCTTTACTTGATATTGCTTTATTACAACAGCAACTAGAAGGAGAAGAAATTACCCTCTTTACTTTTCAGAAGGGTTTGGAAGAACAAATTAAAATTAGACGGGCAGCATTTGATCAATTTTTAAAGGATAATAAAAAATTAATTGAAGGAAATACTGAATTTGCTAAAAGTGTTGAAGAGATTCAACTTCTTTTAGGTGTAGGTACAGCTGAGGCATTTGAATCTGCTTCTGGTAAAATAATAGATTTTGAAAGAGTTGTAGGATCATCAGAGAAAGAAATAAGTAAATTTAAACAAGGTTTTCTTATATTTGTGGATAGCTTTGTAGAAGCTTTAGATGTGTTGGGAAGTGAAATAATTAATTTTAGAGGAGAAACAAGTGAATTTGCACTTGCTTTTAGAGGAGAAAGAGGAGGACAATTTGGAGCAAATTTATCTCAAGGAGCTAGAGATGTAGCTGCTGAATTAGATAGACTTAGAATAACTGCTATAGGTGTAAGACCTGCTGTTGATGAATTAAGTTCTTCTTTCCAGGAACAAGTAGATATATTTGAAGAAAATATTGAAAAAATAAAGAAAATTACAGAGGAATTAGAAAAAGTATCTTTGGCTACAGATATTAGATTTGATTTAGGATTGGATGATGAAACAGCTCAATTAGAAAATTTTGTTGGTAATCTGGAAGATGCGATTGATGATCTTGTTGAAAGGCTTACAGTATTTAGACAGCAGTTACAGTTAGCTGTAGAGAGACAAAGAGAATTATCAGAAGAAGGAATTATTGATCCTGATGTAGAGATTGGTATAAAGGCACTTAGCCAGGAAATAGCAGATCTGACCGTTGAATTAATAGAATTAAATAGACAAAAAGAATTATTTGCGAGAACTGCTGAGATCTCTGATCTTGGAGATACTTTAAAAGATATTGTAGATGACTTTGAATTAACTAACCAGGTTATAGAAGCTTTTGATGCAGCTGCTATATTTGAAGATGCGGATGAGAAATTATCAGCATTGGCAGATAATTCAAGGAGTACGAGAGAAGAATTAGTAGAATTAATAGTAACATTACAGTCACAGATTTCTGGTGCATTTGCATTACTTGGTCCCTTTTCAGAAAATGTTAAAGACATAGTAGTTGCAAATATTGAGATAGCTGAACAAGCTGCAATAGATGCAGGAACTACAGTATCATCAGAACTTGCAAGGATTGCTGCAAGCACACAGAATTTTATAGTTAGAATTTTCCTTAATCTATTCTCTCAATTAAAAGCGGCACAGGAAGAATTAACTCAGATTCCTATAATAAGAGCACCTGATACTGGAGATGTTTTTGATCCATTAGAAGAAGCAAGAGAACTTTTCCAGGAATTTGAACGTGAAATTATAACCATTAATGCAAGAATTGCAGCTGGATTAATTACAGTATTTGAAGGTACGAAGAATGAATTAGAGGAAGTCCTTAATTTTGGTGAGGATGCTTTTAAAAAGTTCTTAGAAATTCTCGATGATGAAGAGGAAGGTGGCCGTGAAGCTGCTACTGCTTTTATTGAAGAGTTGGAAAGGCTTGCACTTACTGCACCTGAATTATTTGAATCTGGAATTAGATTAGCTGTAGAACAAGCAAATGAACTTTTAAATGAATTTGAAGCATCAGCAGCTAGAATTAGATCTGCATTAGATGATACATTATCTGGAATTGAATTTGAAGAGGCTTTATTAGCAGCCAGAGGTGGAGGAGATCTAATTTCTCAACAGAGATTTGCACAAGAGAGTTTAGAAGCAACTAGAGAAGCCTTAGATATTGCAAGAGAAGAATCTAAAGTAGCAGGAGCGACAGCTGCAGGAAGACAATTAATTACAGATTTAGTTCAAGAGGAAAAAGATTTAATTAATGATATTAATATTTTAGAAGCTGAAAGAGCTACTGAAATAGCAGAGAAAGCAATTGCTGCAAGACAAGAAGAAATTGATAAAGTAAAAGAGCTAAAGGAATTATTATCAGAATTAAAAGCTGATAGACTTGCGGAATTGAAGGATTTAGAAGCGAAAGCTTTAGAATTACAAAAAGAATTAATTCAAAGTATTACAGATGGATTAAAATCGATAACAGAAAGTCTTATTTCGGGAGATTTAGCATCTGCATTTAGAACTGCTTTCAATCTTCTAGGAGATGAACTTGCTCGAATAATTATTGAAAAAAGTGCAGCTGCTAATGAAGGAGTGGCTACCGCTGCTGCTTTTGCACAGGCAGGTGCTGTTGGAGCAGCAGCATCAATTGCAGGAATTATTATAAGTAACTTTTTAAGTAGGCAGAGAAGACAGTCGATTGAATTGGCTACACCTTTGGAAGTGATTGTACTTAATGCAATACGGATTCAAACACCTCCAAGAACCAGAGCTTTATTAGGATCAGGTGCAACAATATTTAGTTCTGCTTTTAGAGATTTAATTAAGAGGGGAGGATTGGTAACTCCATGACCATTCATATTCCTGATTCTGATCAAACTACAGCTTGCACTATAATGAATTTTTTCTATGGTGCAAATGAAAATCATCAGGTAAATAATCAAACCATTAGTGAAATATCCGTAGGTAGTGGCACTTATCATATAATTCCTCCTCCTAGTTTTGATCGATTGTGGGCATTATCTACCAAGAATTTATTTGTAGCTGATGATGCAACAAATCAACAATTCCATGAAGTTTTTACAGTAGAACCGATAAGCTCAGTTTTAACTTTATTAACTGATCCTCCTTTTCCTGCTGCAATTCGAGTAAGCTACAGATATTATCCTAATCATGCAGCTGTTAAAGTCTTTGAAGTAAAACAGACTTGGCCTGAGCCTATAAATAATCCAGATGCTTTTGGACAACAGGTTTTCCCACTTCAAGATAAATTTCCTATTAAAATTGAGTGGAAAGTCTATGGGATAGATATTGATATAGTTAAAATAATTATGAGAACTGGAATTAAAAAGAATAATTTCTTTTTAATGATAGATGATAATATAACTGAAGCCTCGTTTCGATCTAGTACCCCTGGGTTAATGAGACCTGGTTGGGCTGCAGAAGGACCTATTTTTGCAGATGAGATTGATTTAGTGGATCGTGGAGGAGAATTGTTTCCTCGATTTTCCATGCAACCTCATCAATATGGGGATTACTTCTTTCATACTACAGTAACTCCTACAGATAAATGGTGGACTACTACTACATTTACATACTTTAATGCCTTGGTGACTCCTAGTGTTCCTTACGCATGGCCTCCTCCTGATTGGTGGACCTTTTCCTCTGGAACTAATTTAGTCTTCTCTGGAACAGGTACTAATGATATGACTGTGGGCAGTGACAGTAATTATACTGGAACTGATCCACATAAAAGCTATCTAGTTCAGATTACATTAGGAGATCCTACTTCACCGAATCAATTCCAATGGTCTGATGATGGAGGTATCACATTTACTGGACCATTACCTATTTTGGATCTTTCTCCCTTGACTATAGGATTAAATGATGGAGTAACAATTGAATTTCCTGTAGCAACAGGTCATGATACATCTGATTTTTGGACATTTGAGGTATTTAATTGGTCTCCTTTATTATTACCACCTTTGGGCACTCCTCCTGGTGGATTTATAGTATGGGACTCTAATTTACCTGAACCATAATGGCTGAGAAACCTATTTCAATATCGTATGAAGCAAAGGCAAAAGTGGTGATCACTGGTGTGCCTGATGGATCTGGAAATGATCCATCTATCATCGTGCCTAGAATTTTACCCGGAGCTACACTTTCCCAGGATATTTTTAATCAAATGGCTGTATCCTTTACTTTTGATATAGAGAATGCAGTTCAATATTTTGATCAATCGGCTACTTTTAATCCTTTACAGCATGGATCGGAAGTAGTTGTTTATTTCAATGATATATCTGGTGGAATTCTTCTTGATCCTCTGCCTGATGCAGATGGTTGGATTAAAAAAGCTACTCTTAATATTATAGATCCGGATGCAACAGCTGCCAGTGCTACAAGAGGTATGGCTTTCTTGGCTGTAGATAAATTGTGGGCTGTTGTAAATCAGAGGACTAAGATAATAAAAGGAACTCCAACTGTACCTGTAGTAGCTCATCTAACACCTCTTGATGAGAACAATCTTGTCTATCAGGTTATTGATAAATCAGGTGATGCCATTCTTGATTTAGATGAGGAATCTATTCCAATAGTTACCAGGTTTGTAAAGACTGCTGCATCACCTTTTTCAAATCCTTTACCTGCAGGAAAACAAGAAGTAATTCCTCCTAATGATTTTGATATTAATTCGGAGTTAGGTAGAATTTTATTTAAAAAATCTCAAGATGTAGGAATTGATGATCATATATTTGGATATAATGTAACGGCTCATAAATTCAGCACCACTCTTGCAGCTTATGAGCTTGAAGATATTTTGCAGGATCTTTTAGAGACTTCTATTGATTTTGGAGGACCTGCATTAGTTTTTGGTACAGATTTTGATTTCTTTGATCCAAATGATAATTCCAGATTTACATTTGGAAGCACTAATTTTAATGTAGTTGGATCAAGTGCAGTCAATGACACTATCACTGTTACAGGAGCTTTCACTTCTTATTTTGTAGCAGGAGTTTTATTCAGAGCTGTTAATACTTCTCCTGATATTAATGGATCATACACAGTGGTTTCATCCCTTGCAGCTGGTCCTAATACTGTAATTACTGTTGAAGAAGATGTAACACAGGATAATGCAATTGGAAATCTAGAAAGATATTTTGGTACAGCTATAAAAGCATCTAGGATAAACTGGCAGGAAGATTCAGGAATTGGTAGTGATTTCATTCAAATGCTTAGAGATTCTGGAGTAATGCCTTTTAATTATTTTCTTCATGCAGATGAGAATAATTTTATTCGAGGGGAATTTATATTACAGAAATCTAGTCCTGATAGATCTATATCCAGGATTCTATTTGCAAATTTCCCAAATTCTTTTAATGATATATTTACACAGGTTAAAGTAGTTTCTCATGGAGGAACTTATCCTAAGAAATTATTTGATCCTGATAATGTAAGTGATGTTTTATTTAATTTTGGAAGAGTCATATCTCAACCTGCTCCTTTTGCTTTACCTCTTGGTGTAGGACAGATAGTTGCTCAAAAGAATGAAGGTGTTGATGGATTTATAGACGCATGGGAGAGATTTGGTGATTTAGATTTTAGGAATGTTTGGGATGATACTGTTTTAACCTATGTCGGTTTTGCTGATGCTGGATGGTATAAATTTACTGATGAATTTACAGAAGATGATGAATTCTTTTATCCTTTTCCCAATGTATTAAATGTGACTCCTCAAGGACAGGATGATGTAATTTTATTTGATGCTCAAGTAGAAACTCCTCAAGATATAGATAAAATTATCTTACAGATGTATTTTCCTCCTGTAACACAGCAACAAGGATCGGATAAGGATTGGAGACCTGCTTTATATATTGATGGAAATGCAGATAGGCCTTATGATTCTTCTCAGACGATTTTAGATAATACATTTGATGGAGTATGGTCTGTTTTTCAATTACCTTTAATGTCTGTCACTTTTGGATTAGAAGGAGAAGATCCAATAAGAGGTCTAGGTCCTGATTCAATTGGATTTACAATGGACCCCACTAAAAGTGACACGAAAATAATTAAGGTAGATAAAGGCGAAAAAATAAAATCTTTACGGCTTACTTTTCACAGGCCTTTTGTTTGTGAAACACAAGGAAGACGTGTTGCAATTTATATGATTAATACTTTCCAGGCATATGATAGAGGTACTATTTTTATACCTGGTCTTGATGTGAATGGAGATAAAAGACTTCCCTTTGCAAGAATCACAGGAACAAGCACAGACAGCTCCTTGATAGGCGAATCTGGTACAGTGGCAAGTGTGATTGATAATGCTAATTTTACGGCACTGAATGGTACTCTGGAAGACTACAGAGGGGTATTTTTAGTGGTTCCTTCTCCTACCGGAGGATCAGAGCCTTATATATCGGAAATTTTATTTAATGATCGAGATGCACCTGTTGCTGGAACTCAGACTATAAATCTACAAGTAATTAGTCAGAAACCACATACTGATTTAACTCTTGCTGGAGTTCAAGCAGGAGATACCTGGTATTTAATGCATAATCGGTTCTGGTTGGATCTTTTATTCAATCGGGTAGACTTATTTAAAGAAAAATTATTCCGAAAAATGCAAGCTGTTGGACTTCCTTATAAAACGCAGATGGAAGAAATTCCTGAGATATTAGATTTGGCTACTTGTTTAAGAGTAGCGACTACAAAGTTATCTGAATCGATTTCTAATTTTGATGGCATTGCTGTAAGTTTAGCTTACAGACCTGATTATTCTGTTGGTTTAACTGTGGATGAACCTTTATTCCAAACTCCTAATTATTTTGTAACTGCTTTAGATCAGGTAATAGAAGAATCCACAATTACAATTAACGCAAAACTAATCAACTTTGATCAGAATTTAGATGGTTAAAAGATTAAAAAATGATTTTGGGGTTGGGCAGAGAAATAGGATTAGTCAAACTAAACCTATACTTCCACGTAACCATGATAATGAATTATCTACTATAAAAAAATTAATTCAAGCAGAAACTGAAAGATGGAGAGGAAAATTACCTCAAGTTGAAGAAGATTTATTATTTTATAATAGAGGACAAGCTCAACTAGGAATAATTCCAGGAGTCATTGGACAAATAAATACTCTTGGATATGGAGTTGCTGTAACTCTTACTTTTGATGAACAGAATGATGATATTACTCCTATATTTCCTGGAACAGGTGGAAGTATAGAACCTAGACCACAAACACAAATGCATGGTCTTGGTATGACTTTCTCTACTCCTGTTTATAATCTTCCCGCACCAGGACAAAGTAGATTTGTTACACCTTTTGGAGGATCTGGAAGAATTGAGCCAATGGGAGGAGGAGCATTATCTAATGTTTTCCGTGTGGCTTCTGATGATGATTATGTTGAAACACTTACTTGTGATAAATTAATTACTTTACCTAATGGAAAAATGACCGTATGGGTACAGGGATTTGATGATGGGGATGATGGAAACAGACGTTATTATATTCTAGATGCTTTTGGAAAATTCCAGCTTTATTATGAATATGAAGCAGGTGTGACTTCTAAGATTGTATGGAAACCAAATACAGACAACTCCTTTATTGTAGAGTTGGATATTTCAGATGGTATAACAGGACCCGCAGAATTTGGATGGTTTGGCCATAGTCCTACAAAACTAACGGTTGTGTGGGATTATGCAGCTCAAATCTTTGAGCTTTATTATGGGGGATCTCGCGCTGCAGCTGAACCATCCTCTCTGGTCCCTATGCCTGCGATTATGGGAAGAAAAATGAGTATGGGAAACTCATTAAAAGGAATATTTTATCCTGGAGGAGGACAGGAATTTGCAAAACAACATTTTGATTTGTGGTCATTCACTAAATTAACTGCAAGCTTAAAAGATGTCACCTCGATTGATGGTGATGTGGTCCAGACTCTTCAACCTATTCATAAAGGAACATTTTTAACAGGCTGTGGTGATATATCCACTCCTATTAATTTAGGATCTGAAGCAGAGCCATTTGATACTGCCTGGATTAGAAATTTAAATGTGACCTGTGCCTCTAATCTTGATACAACCTGTCCTTCAATGCATATAAGCCAGACTCCTGGAATAGGATCAACCTACGGAGATTTACAGGGATTTTTAAATGAGAGCAATACAATATTTAATCTAGAAGGTGATATTCCTTATGATTTAATCCTTGCTTTTGTAAATGGTCAGTATCAGGATTCAACAGAATTAGTTGCATCTAATCCTTCTACAGGTGAATTTTTATTAACTCCAGCTCCCTTTGCAAGTGATGATATTACAGGAGTGGGATTTGATCATTCTTGTATCTGTAAATTAATTATTGCACAAAGCCCCACTGATGGTTGTATTCTTCCAGAAATCACAGGAATTAAGAATGAAATAAATACAGATTTTGTTTTACCTTTCCCTTTTATATCTGGGAAATTATTAGTTTTTGTTAATGGGCAGCTACAAATACAGGGAGTAGATAAGGATTGGATTGAGGTAGATTGGAATACATTTAGATTAAATGCTGCTCCTTTTGCAGAGGATCAATTATTAGCCATATTATTACCTCAAGAAATTGTAAAAGAATCATCTCTTGATACACTGGTGGGTGCAGTTGATGGAATCAATGACACCTTTACAACCTCTTTCGATCATGATAAAATAGTGGTGGAGTTGAACGGTCAAACTAATCAGATGGGATTCAATAATGATTGGATTCCTATCCAACCAAAACAGTTCCAATTTTTGACTCCTCCTTTCGCTACTGATGTTATAGGAACTTTTTATACGATTCGAGTTCCTGATAATGGCATAGGTGATTCTAGATGCATAACGCTCATAACACAGGATTATACAATAACTAGGAATCATGAATATGTTCAATGTGATGCATCTGGAGGATCTTTTACGGTTACATTACCTGCTTCTTCTGGAAGGCAGGGATGGGAAGTTGGAGTGATTAAAATAGATTCATCAGGTAATGCAATAACAGTGTCTGGAGATGCAGGTATTAATGGATCTCCATCCTTGATGATTGGTTCACAGTTTGATTCACCTCATCTTATACTAGGTTTAAATACTTTAAGTGCTGCTGATTGGCATACAGGATAATTAAATGAGCTTTTTTGGAAGTTTAAATAGATATGATGCTTTTGGTAGATTGGATGTGGCTACTCCATTTACTCTTGCTGATTATATTTTTAAATATGATTTACAACCTCTTTTATTCGATACTGCATTAACTGGTGCTGGTACTATTACTCATCTTCCTAATGAATCTAGTGTTAGACTTAGATGTACTGCAGCAAGTGGTGATATTGCACAGTTAACCAGCAGACGCTATCATAGATATCAGGCTGGCAAAGCAGGAAAAATTACTATGACGGCTGTACCAGGTGCGGGTAAGGCAAATGTACGAAAGCGATGGGGATTCTTTGATGATGAGAATGGATTATTTTTTGAATTAAGTGGTACTACATTTAATGTAGTTCAACGATCTAAAGCTACAGGTTCAGTGGTTGATACTGTTATAGCTCAATCAGCTTTTAATGGAGATAAAGTTGATGGTACAGGTACATCAGGATTTACTGTTGATTTTGATAAAGCTAATATATTCGAGATTGATTTTCAATGGCTTGGTGTCGGGGATGTATTATTTAGAATTATTGATGGAGCAGGGATTCAAATAACTTTACATACTATAGCAAACTCGAATGTAAATACATCCGTTTATATGACCACTGCTAATTTACCCATTCGATATGAACAGGAAAATACTGCGGGTACTTCTGGAACTACTGATATGCAAGCTATTTGTTCTACTGTGGTATCCAGCGGTGGAGAAGATCCACCTGAGCATGAATTTGGATGGGGTAATTTAGTAATCATCACAACAGCCTCTGCAAGTGAAACGCATTTAATTAGTTTCAGGTTATCCAGCACATTTAATGGGGTAGATAATCGTATGATCATGTTCCCCAGGGAGTTTAATGTCAGCTCAGAATTAGGATCGTGTATATTTAGAATTTATTTAAATTCAACTATTACTGCAGGTGCTTGGGTTGCTGTAGATGCTGATTCAGGGATGGAATATAATATTTCACCCTCAGGATTTACTCCTAATATACCAATACTTCCACCTGTTCAAATTATTGCAAGTGCAGGTAATCCAAATCAAGTATCAAGAAAGGCATCGGAAACATCGGGTGTCAGAAAGTTAGCATTAACTCGTAGTGCTGATAATATATCTAGTGATATAATTACAATAACAGTAACCAGGTTGACGGCAACTAATATTGATGCGATGGCTGGTATGCAGTGGGGAGAAGCCAGGTAAATCTGAACGAGTATAGGGGATGTAAAAAATGTCGGGTTATTTATCATATTACATGTGGGAGACCACAAACACAAGTTCTAGATGGCCTACATTGACAGGAGCTGTAGACAGTTCTAACAAAGATTATCGTACATCTACTGGTTGGAAAGCAGGAGTTACACCCATTGTTTTATTAAATGGTAAATTCCAGATTGAAGGCGTTGATTATGATATTAAATGGAGCTTGGTTGGAACGGTTACCATGACACTTGCTCCTACAACAGGTGTTGATGAACTTACCATAGGATTTATAGCGATAGCATAAGGAGTATAACATGAAAAATATAAAAATTCTATTAATTGTTTTAATCATTTTGGTTTGCTTTATACCCTTTCAGGTAATTGCCAAGGCTTTTAATGCAAGACAGCTTGCGGATACTCCAATAGCCACATATATATTAACTACTCAAGATGGAAAGTCTACTGATTGGACTAATCCTAGTGGATTATCAGGAATAGTTGGCGGTTCTGATACAGAAATACAGTATAATGATGGAGGAGTTTTGGGAGGTGATCCTGAGCATATTTGGAATGATGTTTCAAACACAGAAGAAATAGGAACTGTTGCTGCTCTATTAAGTCTTAATGGACAGAATGTTAATTTTTCTGCTACAGGAACTGCTCGAAGTGATTGGTCTGTTGTCGCAGGTGGATGGGAATTTAATCTGTATGATGCATCTGGTAATGCAGTACATACATTAAATTCTGGAGATTCCGGCGGTGTTTTGCTCAATCAACAAACAGAAGATATGGATTTCTCTTATGATGGAGCTAGTATAACTGATGTTTTATTTGTTGATGCTTCAGAGAATAATGTAGAAATTAATTCTTTGAATGTTGGTGGAACAACTGATGCAGGGGATGGAAACATTCGTGGAAATGGATCAATTATAACAACAGGATTAATTGAATCTACTGGTGGAAATGTTCATGCTCTTGGTGGAACATTACTTGCAGGGGAATTAAATACCACTGGTCGAATAGATCTTGTAAGTGGTGATGGAGTATCAGTCTTAAATATTGTTGGAATCGATGTTCCTTCTGCAGGAGTCACAGCTTGGGATTTTACAGTTCCAGCACTTGTAAATACAGTTGAGCGTCAAGTAATGATGGCATCTGATACATCAGGAAATACAGTATGGGGTTTTCCTGAGAAATTCTCTGCTACACTTACTTCTGTGTCAGCACCTATTGCAGTCTCTACAGAAATTGATTTAGGTGCTGATATGGCTGCACATGCAGGGACCATAGTAGAGTATGGTGTACAGGTTGCTGGATGGATTCCTATAACTGGAACAGATACACTTACTGTTCGTCTTTATGTAAGTGGATCATTAGCAGATAGTTTTACTAGTACAGCGGGAGCAGCAGGTTTTATTAAGGTTCCAGCACCAGTGATAGAAGCTTATTCAGCAGAGGATTATCTTGAAGTTAAAGTGGAAATAACTACACAAACTGGTGGACTCGATAGTATTTTATTATTATGCTGGTTAGCAGTACAATAATTAAGCAAAGGGGAATAAAATGAGAACATTATTTATTGTTTTAATCACTGTATTTCTATTATCTTGTTCTACAAATCCTGTTATACCAAGGCAGGTTACAGATCAACTTGGTTCTTATATTATAGGATTTCATAATCCTCCGGGTTTAATTGAAAAAGATTTCATTCGTAATAATGGAGGAAAGATCAAAACGGAATATAAAATAATTCCTGCAATACATGCAGAACTATCTCAACAAGCAGTTATTGCATTACAGAATAACCCAAATGTAGATTATATTGAAGCAGATATTCAATACCAGACTGTACCCATAATGCTTAACCGCACTTCAACTACCCATAATACGATGCCTGGTGGTGATGTACTGCCAAGAGGTGTATGGATTATTGATTCTGAAGATGCTTGGGCTGCTGGTTATACAGGTATATCTGCAAAAGTTGGAATTATGGATTCCGGCATTGATTACACCCATCCTGATTTTGCCCTTACTTATGCAGGAGGTTACGACTTTTACAGGCATGACAACGATCCTATTGATGAGTACGGACATGGTACACACGTCGCAGGCACTGTAGCTGCTTCAATGAATGCCAGTGGCGTTGTAGGTGTTGCTCATCAAGCTCAATTATATTCCTTGAGAGTAGGGGATGGGTATCAAATGCAGTCTGCAATACTGGAAGCATTTGATTGGGCGATTGCCAATGACTTAGATGTACTGAATATGAGTTTTGGTGGTTCCACATACACACAATCAATGTATGAAGCCTGTGAAGCTGCATATGCTAGTGGAATTGTTTTAGTTGCAGCTGCTGGTAATAATGGTAATGCAGAGGGTATTGGAGATACCATTATATTTCC
>SDBT01002061.1_pt1 | contig 36042 bp, 34 predicted proteins | sample 2277101 | NCBI WGS metagenome assembly SDBT01 (sample SAMN10404973, study PRJNA504765) | marine sediment metagenome | isolation source: marine sediment core GS10_PC15, 103 cmbsf | place: Arctic Ocean: Southern Knipovich Ridge | collected 2010 | reverse complement strand
CTATTATGTCAGTTTTCATAATCCTTTAATCTTTTTTTTAAATGTTTCTATCAGTCTAAAAATTACTTGTTACATGTATTAATTTTTTATTTTATTAGTTTTATCAATTTTTTTTTTGATATTTGATGAAATATCCGCTTCAAAACAAAATTATATGGAAACATTTAAATAATACATAAGTAACATTTAAATGAGGTTATAATATTCAGGTAGCTCGAGTCTAGGAGCATTAACAAAAAACCTGTTAATATTATAAAAATAACGGAGTGGTACTATGTCATATGCTTTCACCTTTGATCTATCAAAACTCTCTCAAGCATTATTCAAGGAAATAGCTGAGTTTTCAGAAAAAGGAAAAATCGCTGAAAGAATTGGTGAGAGGGCAAGATATCTCGTTAAAAAATTCAATGTCGATAAGATCACAGGACTTCCTGTTTGCGACTCAATAACAGTCATCGAAGATCTTATTGAAGCAAATATAAAAAACAGTCTTCACAAAACTCAGTTTTTAACAACAGATAAACGAGTATTGTTTCTTCCTCATTGCTGCAGAAAATACATGGATTCACGATGCAAAGCAATCTTTGATTCCGAAACTGCCTCATATATCTGCTCTCACTGTTCAACCGACTGCCAAGTACATAAAGCGACATTACTTGCGAAAAAACAAAACTACGATGTCTACGTAGTGCCAGGTAGCTCATGTGTCAAAAAGATTTTTAGAAAAAAGAATTATGGAGGAGTTATTGGGGTGGCATGTACTGAAGAAATAGGACTTGCAACAAAGATATTGGAGAGAGCCAACATCGCTTCTCAGAACATACCATTGATAAAAAACGGATGTGCGGCAACCCAGTTCAACTTTGCAACATTACAAAGAATACTCAAAAATGAAAGTTAAATAATATTAACCATCTGTTAGTAAATTGATAACGAAATGATTTTTCCCAGATGTGGAAGAACAAATTATCACCACGGTTGTCTGTTTTCCCTATTTATCAGATGTTTTAAACCTATAGCACTAGAGGTGTTTTTCTTTTCAGATCCTAAATGTATTTTAGTGAAGAAGTCCCATTGAAGTAAGTTTTTCTGATAGATCCTGTACTGCTTTTGATACATCTTCTGTGTTTCTACCGCCAGTACATACAATTTTACCAGAACCAAAAAGGAGCATAACTACCTTGGGTACTTTTACCCGATAGACAAGTCCCGGGAATTGCTCTGGCTCGTATTCCACGTTTTCCAATCCAAATGCAACTGCCACCTCATCAAGATTGAGCTCTCCGCCTAAATCTGCTGTTGCAACCATATTCTGAACAACTATATCAAGATCTTTATGTACTTTTACACCTAATTTTTTTAGTTTGTCTGATATTATATTAACAGTCTTGCGCACATCTTCTATGTTTTTTGCACCAGTACAGTTTGCTTTTCCGCTTCTAAAAAGAAGTGTCGCAGTCTTTGGATCTTTTAGTCTGTAAACAAGCCCAGGGAATTGTTCTGGTTCATATTCAGCTTCTTCTAATGATGTTGCAATGACATCTAAATCTAACTTTTCTGCAAATATTGTAGACGCTACAATGTTTTCAACTTTTACTGCTATCATATAATTTCACCTTTTAATAAATATTTTTTTTATGCCTTTGGAGTACCGTGAACAAACAAGTACTTTAAATACTATTTCCTCAAAAAATAGGGTATGGACTGTTTATTTATTGTTGCGGCTGGGAATACTGCGTGGTCTGGAGCGTAGCGTAAGACCCGTAGATGAAAAGCCGCTCGTTTTATACCCGATCAACCGATTATTTGCGACGACAACAACAGCACCATGGTTTCAAGGTGATCGATGACCGACAGCAAACATTACAATAGATAATCCCGCCGAGCGGAGATGCGGCATGACCGAAGGGCGTGCCGAGGAAGCGAAGGCGGAACGGGATCATAAGGGCAGTAGTTAAGTAACTAAATATCCGTAACTTTTTGGTGTGAAAGAATGATCATGAATAGCTACTTCCAAACTCTTTTTTAACTCTTCAAAAGTTATAGGTGGACATGTTCCAAGCCATTGTTTGATGTTTTTCCAGTATTGTTCTACAGGATTTAATTGTGGGCTGTATTTAGGCAATCGAATAATAATTATCTGTGCAGATTCATAGAGTTTTAAAAGATTCTTTGTGAAATGTGTGCTGAGGTTATCCATTATTAAAACAAGCTTGGGGTAACGATCAACCAGATCCTGTATGAAATCTTCGAAAGTATTTCTGTTTATATGGTCATATTGTTTCGTAATGACAAATCCTCGAATGGAGAATGCACCTGCGAGGTGAGTTCTACGACGGCTATTAAAGACAAAGGGTTTTACAGGTCTACTTCCCTTCACATACCATCTATATACATTATAATTTGTCAAGAGAAATCCTGCTTCATCCAAAAAGAAGATCTCATATCCATTTTGCATATGGTGATTAATGATTTTGGGTAGTTTTTTTTAAATTCCTTCTGCTCTTTTTTGTTTCCTTTAATATGGTATGGGCGGGGTTTTAGACGTGTAAAATTCGTACGATATAAAAGCTTACGAATTCCATGAGATGTAAATTGTTTGCCAAATTTGTCATGAATATAATGTTGAACCATCTTGGTTATCCAAACAACAGCAGGATAACCACTTTGAACTGGTGGATTTTTAACTGCACTGATCAGTTGTTGATATTCTTTCTTGGTCAATTTCGGTGGTCTCTGTTGGTTGTGTTTATCATAAAGATCCTCAAAATTGTGAGATAGTCTTCGCAAATGATCACTTACTGTAGATACAGGCAATTCTAATATTTCAGCAATTTCTATAATAGATTTACCTTTTTTTCGATGAATCGCACAGAGCAACCTAATACAAGCTTTACCATCATTTTCTTGACGATATAACTCCTTCAACTCATCAATTTCTTTGTCGGGCAGAAATACAGATCCTTTCGGAACATATGACATAAAATATCACCTCATGTGACCAGAAACTATTGCCCTTATTTAAAAGTTCCGAAAATTAAATTACTTTAGTAGAGCCCTTATTTCACTTGTTCCTTTCGTATGGGTTGTTGTAATAACTGGCGTATTTATCGATATTGGTTTAGGAGGATATCTAGGCATATAAAAAATAAACAAGTAACCATAAGGTATTAAAAGATAGAGAATATAAAGAATGCTGTATGACGGATGGGCTATGAAAAAAATTGGTATTTTAACAGGTGGAGGAGACTGCCCTGGTCTTAATGCTGTGATACGAGCTGTTGTACGGAAATCCGCAAGATACAAATGGGTAACAATTGGCATACGAAACGGTTGGAGAGGGCTTATCGATGGAGATATGATTCCGATAAGTGATCGTCATGTCTCAGGAATTCTGCCAAAAGGTGGAACTATTCTTGGAACCTCTCGGACAAACCCCTTTAAATCCCAGGATAATGTTGAAAAAGTTGTTGAAAACATAAAACAATTCAAGATTGATGCAATTGTTGTAATCGGCGGAGAAGACACATTAGGAGTCGCACTGAAACTACATAACATGGGAGTTCCCATTGTTGGTGTTCCAAAAACAATTGATAATGACCTATCTGGAACAGATTATACGTTTGGTTTTGATACAGCAATCTCTATTGTAACAGAAGCAATTGATCGTCTTCATACAACTGCTGAGTCACATCATAGAGTTATTGTTCTTGAAGTCATGGGGAGACATGCCGGTTGGATTGCAACAATAGCAGGTATTGCAGGAGGAGCAGATGAAATATTGATTCCTGAAAAACCTTTTGATTTAAATCTTGTCTGTAAGAATCTTAAAGCGCGATATGATAGTGGAAAGACATTTAGTATTGTTGTCGCTTCAGAAGGAGCAAAACCGAAGGCAGAAGATAAACTCACCACGCTTTCTGAAGAAAAAGATGATTTCGGACACGTACGACTCGGTGGCATTGGTAATTTTTTAGGAAAAGAAATAGAAAAAAGACTTGGTGTTGAAACAAGAGTAACTGTTTTAGGGCATGTGCAACGAGGAGGAACTCCTACAGCATATGATCGGGTTCTTGCCACAAGATTTGGTATTGCCGCAGTTGATCTGTTAAAGGATGAAAATTATGGTAAGATGGTTGCGTTAAAAGGAAATAAAATTGTTCCAGTGAATCTTGAAGAGGCAGTTTCAAAGTTAAAAACAGTTGATATGGATCTTTATGAAATTGCAAAAGTGTTTTTTGGTAAAATAGAAATTGAAGAGCTCGTGGATAACCTTGCCTAGGGCTGTAGATCAAGATATTGAAAAAATCACATCATCATAAAAACCAATCGTCATTTCATAAACAATATTTTATCAATAATCAAAACCTTGTACCAATAGTCTTTTTTAAAAGTAAAAATCTTGCACCAATATTGTTTTTTAAACCAGCATACTAACATAATAATATGAAACGAAAAATATGTGCGATTCTAATCGCAAGCATAATACTTGGGGCAGGTGCTGTCGTTGCGACAGGAACTGTAGGTGACATTGAAAATCTTTCATTTGCTTCTGTTGTAAAAGTGAAAAAGAATATTGAAACAATCTCTGCTGAAGAATGCGGAGAATACACAACTGTAATAACAAAAGTATCTACAAATGCAGTTGAATTAAAAGAGCCATATGATATCTATCGCAAAGCAGAAAAAATGACTGCTGAAAAAAAATCCTTGATTCAGAAAGTTATCGGACAATGGGGTTACATGAATAGTCCTAGATCGCAAGGAAGTATTGTCGGCAGCTATAACGGAAGAACAATAAAAGGAAGTTTTACGAATACAGAAGCTAAAACAATTGATTTTAACGTGGATCTCGCTCGTGGTTCATTTACGGGCAACATCTACATCCGCCAACAACAACTATCTGTTTCAGATGAAGCAAATATCCAAGCAGTAGCTGTTGTTCAAATCTACGGTGTTTATAGTATTTTCAATGGATATATCACAGCTTTCTGGTCCAAAGGTGTTTGTGAACCAGTTCTTACAAGCACACTTGACCAAGTATACGATGGTTGGTTCTTTGGTGAGCTCGTATAAAACCATCTTTTTTTCTTTTTTTACTCTGAACTTTTACCCCTTTACATCCCCCAATTTTTCTAAAAAATTGTTTTTTAACACACATCATTAAAATTTTGATTTCTTCTTTGGTTTTATCGCAATTATTGTTTTTATATTCAAGCAACCAACACTTTGACTAGAACCTACTAAAATAAATCCATCTTTATAGTCTACATCTTCAAGGATACCAGTTACAACACTTGCTTTATCTTCACCTGGTTCCTTGGTGACAATTTTACAGTACTTGCCCACCAGCCTTTCCATATATCTTTTTTCCACTTCTTTTCACCTTCGTTCCTTTCATTCCCATGCAATATTGAGGCATGGTAACTATTTTCACGTAAACTGTTCTCACGGCACACTATATAACGCTATGCTGGCAGAAAACCAAACTGTAAAAATTACACATTGACATTTTTACACTCAAAAACCACTGTATATGCTACAATAGCAGACAACAAAAAATAGAACCAATATCCTTTATCTATGAAAATATTGAATTAAAACAATATTGGTGCTCTCCCATTTTTTTGATATACTAGGTAACAATTATATAATAAAATTTATATATTATTCTTGTCACAGTAACTATTGGAAGTAACTGTGATAAAATGAACAACAACGGAGCTGCTAGAATAACAACTGTAATACTAATGAGCTAGCTCCATATATGATAGCTGCGGCTGCTGCATCAGTTAATTACGGGTGAACAAAAAAATATTTCAGGCAAAGAGCTACAGGATTTAGAAAAGCTGGTGGATAATACTGTACGTGAAATTTCTACATATATACAAATAAAAGATACCCTGGGAAAATATTATTCTACCGAAGGAGAGCAGCGTATTCAAAAAATTGCTATACTCATAAAACCTCTTTTCTCAATTAATATGGACACATCAAAACTTATGATAAAGCTAAACAATGGAAAACAAGTAAAACTGCTCTACTACAATGAACAAGCAGAATTTATCGGATATCACTCTTTAGTTGAACATCCAATATGGGACACTATAAACGATAATGATTTCGGTTTTATCGTCACTCTTGATACAGACAGATCACTTGTTGACCATGACGTGCTCAATGCCAACATAGATATGGCATATCTCATAATAAAGCTTTCAGAAGACTTTACTATGAAAAAAGGAGATACATTAGAAATAACACTATCCCCATCAACAAGGATAACAAGAACACTGGTAATCGAAGCACCGCTACCCATGAAACCAGTAGTAACCTTAAACTGAAAAGAATCAGTCCAACTCTTTATCTTTTAATTTTTTTGTTTTAAAAGACTCTTCACTAACATCATGCTCCTCATCAATTTCATCGACAATTCTTGGTTTACCTTTCCAAGTAATATCTTCTTTTTGATCTATTGCTCCATCGATTATTTTGTTTTCAGATTCAAAATCCCCTGCAATAAATCTTTTTCTATCCGGTTTAATAATTCCTATCACTGGCTCTTTTCGTGTAAAAGATGTAGTCCTACTTGTTTGATCTTTTTCAATACGTGCTAATTTAAGTTTTGTATATGTCTCCTGAAATCTTTTATTTAAATTCTCCATTTCCTCTTGTTTTCTTTGCAGATCAGCTTGTATCCCCACAATATTTGTCACATCATCTATTATCATCATCACCCCTTGAAATTCATCTGCACCGTCCAATAATGGAATGTGAGAAACATTAGTAAGCAGTCTTTTATCATTTTGATTTGAAATAGAAATAGAATTTACAGTAACAACTTTTTTATCTTTTTCACATTGCTTTAATCCTTCACGTAACCTCTGTCGTCCCACAAATTCTAGTTCTGAAATATTCATACCAATTGCTTGATCTGAATTAAGATTAAACATTTTAGTTGCTTTTTTATTCCAGCCAGTAACAATACCATCTTTGTTTATTGTAATAACAGAGGAAGAAATGGAGTTCTTCATATTATTAAAATAAAAATTAAGCTGTTCTTTTTCAATTTTTATCTGATTAATGTCCCTAATTTTTGTTTCCAGCTCGCCTTTAATATGTGCCATTTCTTCCTGTTTAGAAGCTAATCCTTGTTTTCCCACATTCAGTTCTTTTTGTAGTTTTGTTATTACTTGATCTTTGTTTTGTATCTCAGCAGTGCTATATCTGAGTTCTTCTTGATCTTTCTCTAATTCCATCTGTGTCTTTGCTACCTCTTCTTGTAATTGAGATATTTCATCTGTTTTTTTGTTTAATTCATCATTTCTCGCATCAAGCTCATGTTGTTTTTGAAGAATATCTGTTTGCAATCCTTCAGCAGTTTGTGTTTTTTTCATGAGAAGTGTTTGTGCTTCGGTTAACTGTCCACTCGTTTCTTTAATTATTTGATTTCTTGTTTTAAGATCGCTATTACTTGATTCTAGTTCATGCTGCTTTTCATCCAGTTCTTTTTGTATTTTCTGTAACTCTTGAAGCTTGTTTTGTAATTTAGATTGAGTGTGAGTAAGCTCTATCGTTGTTTGTTCTAATTCAATTTTAACTGGACTGTTTTTTTCCTTTTCAAGCTCTGTTTTAATCTGAATGATTTCTTCATTTTTCTGGTCCAATTCCTCTTTAAATTTATCAGCTTCCTTTTCTTTTTCTTCAAGTTCAACTTTATGTAATTGCAGATCCTGATCTCTTTTTTTCAACTCTGTCTGAATACTTTCCAAATTATGTTGTATATGATTGATATTACGTTCTTTATTGAGTAGCTCTTCATCTCTTGATTCAATATCTTTGCGTATGTCAGTTACTTGTTTTTGTAGTTTTTCAAAACTTTTTTCTTTTATCTCCAACTCACTGTTACTGTTTTCAAGGTCAACTTGTAACTTTTCAACAATCCTAGTTTTTTCAAGTAGATTTTTTCTATTTTCAGAGAACTGTTTTTTCATCTCCTCTATTTCAAGTTTTTTTGTTTGAAGATCTTCATCCTTTAAACATAATTCATTTTGCTTATCCTCAAGCTTGGTTTCGAACAAACCAATTTGCTGCTCTTTCTCATCAATCTCAAGTTTTCTTTTCTTAAATTCTGTCTCTGTTGCCTCCATCTCCACATCAAATAAACTAAGTTTTTGATATGCCTCCTGAAACCTATTATTCAAATCTTCGATTTCTTCTTGTTTTTGCTCCAGTTCCGCCTGCAACCCGATAATATTTGTCACATCATCTATTATCATAAGCGCTCCCTGCAACTCTCCATTATCATCAACGAAAGGTATCTGCGATACATCTGTTAAAAACATATTGCCGTTTCGATCTTTTAAAGAAATCGATCTAAGTGTAATCGGCTTTTTCTCTCTCTGAGCAGCATCTACTGCATTACTCATTCTCTCATCTTTTAATAGCTCCAATTCAGAGATATCTACCCCTGCTTTATTCTCCAATTCCAACCCAAATAATTCCTCAGATTTTTTATTCCAACTCGTTATAATATTATCTTTATTTACCATAATAACTGAAGAAGGAATTGAATTCTTCAAATTATCAAAAATAGAACTAAGATGATTCTTTTCGATTATTAGCTGACTAATCTCTTTAGTTTTTTCTTCTATCTCATTATGTTGTTGCTCCAGCTCTATTTGTAATTTTTCAACGTCCCCTCTGTTTTCTACAAGTAATGTTTGCTTCTCTGTTAGCTGTTCTTCCATTTCTTTTATTATACCTGTTCTTGTCTCCAAATTAGTATTCAAAGATTTCAGTTCTTCCTGGACATCTGCTATTTTTTGTTTAGCTGATACCAACTCTTCATTTCGTATTTCCAGCTCTTTTCTTTCTTGTTCTAGATCTGTTTGCTGCCACTCAGTTGTTCTTATCTTTTCTACGAGTAATGTTTGCTTCTCCGTCAGTTGCTTATTGAGCTCCTCAATGATGCTATTTCTTGACGTTAAACTTGTAGTTAACGATTCTAACTCATCGCTTCTTTCAACTATCTCCCGTTTTGCTGATATCAACTCTTCATCTCTTTTCTCTATTTCTCTATGTAATCCGTTTAGCTCGTTTTGTGTCCTTAAAATCTCATTATTTCTACTTTCCAGCTCATCATTTTGATCAGCAATATACCTGTTTTTCTCCTGGATTGTCTTACCAAGTTCATCTATTTCATTGAGTTTGATTTCAAACTCAGAACTTATCTGATTAATTTCGTTTTCTTTCTCTAAAACTTCCCGTCCACTTGACGCCAGTTCTCCATTTCTAATCTCCAGCTCTTTTTGTATATGTTCAAATTCCAATTGTAGTTTATCGATTTGTTTTTGCCTATTCTCCAGCTCATTATTTACTAGGTGCAAATCTTCTATTTTTCCATCAAGCTCAGTTTTTACAAGAGCTATTTCATTGTTTTTCTCTTCAATTTCAATTCTATATGTATCAAGATCTTCGATTATTGATTCTAGTTCTTTTTCTTTTTCCTCAAACGTTTTTTGAAGTTTTTCAGATTCATTTGTTCTTTCTACAAATAATGTTTGTTTCTCAGTCAGCTGTTCTTTGAGTTCTTCGATTATTTGGTTCCTTGTCTCCAAATCTGTATTCAATATCTCAAACTCTTCTCTTCTGTTTTCTAGACCAGCCTGCATATCACTAATTTCTAGGATTCTTTCGTCTAGTTCTGACTGAACCTGTATTGATTTATTCTGTACTTCTTTTAATTCTTTTTTTGATGGATGATTTATCTCTATTTCAAGTTTAGATTTAAGCTGAATGATCTCATTTTTCCTGTTTTCCAGTTCACTTCTGATCGACTTGATTTCCTCTGTCTTTTCTTCGACCTCTCCTATTTTGTTATCCAACTCTTTACCAAATTCAATGATATTATCTTCTTTTTCTTCAATCTCAAGTTTATTAATCTGTAATTCTTCATTGATTGTTTCAGTTTCTTTTTGTTTTCGTTGTAATTCTGTTTGTAATTTTTCGACAATTCCATTTTTTTCTACGAGTGATGTTTGTTTTTCTGTTAGTTGTTGTGTGATGTCTTCTAATATTTTGTTTTTTGTTTGAAGATTATTTTCTATTGATTCTATTTGTTCTTGTTTTTGTTGTATTTCTGTGTTTTTAAGCTCTATATCTTTTAATTTATTACTTAATTCTGCTTTTATTTGGTTGATTTCAACTTCTTTTTCTTTACTATTCTTTTGCCAGGTTTCTAGATCGACATGTAATTTTTCAACAATTCCATTTTTTTCTAAAAGGGATGTCTGCTTCTCTGTAAGTTGTGACTGTATTTCAGATATTATGTCATTTTTTGTATCAATATCATCACGCATTGATCTGATTTCTTCTTGATTGTTCTCTAACTCTCTCTGTAATGAGTTACTCTTTTGTAGTTTCTCACGCAGCTCAGATTGGCTAAGCATCAACTCCGTTCTAGTTTCTTCCAAATCAACTCCTATAACTGACAAATTATTTCGCTCTATCTCAAGAGATTTTTGTAGTTGACTTATTTCATTAGTTTTATTATCTAGTTCTAACCTGTTTACTCGTAGCTCGTCTCTTATTTTTTCAAATTCTTCATTTGTAGAATCAGCTCTTTTTTGTATTTCTTCAAATTCCGTCTCTATCTTTAAAATTCTACGATCCTTATCTTCTATTATCTCATTTTGATATGTGATATAGCTGTCTTGACTCCCAAATTTTTTCCCCAGTTCCTCAATCTCGTTATGTTTCTTTATTAAATCTGAACTCATTTGATAGATTTTGTTTTCTTTTTCTTCGATTTCAATTTTATTTGTTTTTAGTTGTTCATTTTGCATTTCTAGTTCTTGCTGTCTTTTGTTTAATTCTGTTTGTATTCTTTCAACTGTTCTTGTTGTTTCTAGGAATGATGTTTGTTTTTCTGTTAGTTGTTGTGTGATGTTTTCTATTATTTTGTTTTTTGTTTGTATTTCATCTTCTTTTGATTCTGTTTGTTCTTGTTTTTGTTGCAGTTCTGTTTGAATCTGGATGTTTTCTTGTTGTTTTTTGTTTAATTCGTTGTTTCTGAATTCTAGATCTTTTAGTCTGTTAGTTAGCTCTGTTTTTGTTTGATAGATTTTGTTTTCTTTTTCTTCGATTTCAATTTTATTTGCTTTTAGTTGTTCATTTTGCATTTCTAGTTCTTGCTGTCTTTGTTCTAACATTGACTGCATTCTACTGGATTCTTTTAAAACACGGTCCAATTCTGATTTAGTATGATTTAATTCTTTCTTTATCTCTTTTAATTTTTCCCTCTTTTTATCTCCTCTTTCATTTTTGAGATCAGTTTGTAATTTTTCAATTTCAATATTTTTTTTGTCTAATTCCTGTTGTTGCTCTTCAAGTTTTGTTTGAATATCTAAAATACGTTCCTCTTTTTTGTTTAAGTCACTGTTTCTAAATTCTAAGTCATTGGCTCTGTCAAGTAGATTTTTTGTTATTTGAGTTATTTCGTTTTCTTTCTCCAGAATTTCTAGTCCACTTGACTCCAGTTCTTCACTTCTGTTCTCTAGTTCTTCTTGTTTTTGATGAAGATCTGTTTGAAGACGTTCAATTATATTAGTTTTTTCAAGCAACAATGTCCGATTGCTAGTGAGTTGTGTTTGAATCTCGTCAACTATGTTGTTCCTTTTTTTTAGATTAACACTCATTGATTCAATTTCTTTTTGCTTCTTTTCCAGTTCCCCTTGTAATTTATTTATCTCCTGTAGTTTATTTTCTAATTCTGATTTATTTTGAGTTAACTCTGTTTTTGCTTTTTCAATTTCTTCAGTTCTTACCTTTAACTCTTTATCCTCTAATGCCCTATCATTAATACTGGCTATTAGTTCTTTCTGTAGTTTGCTAATTTCCTCATCTTTCTTTTGCAACTCTTTGTTTCCAGATTCCAATTCATTCTGTTGTTTCTTCAATTCTTTTTGTAATTGAATAATATCCCTATCTTTCTCTGATAATTCCGTCTGATTTTCTGTCAATTGTTCTTTTATTTCCTCAATTTTATTGTCCCTTTTTTTCAGATCAGTACGAGTTAACTCTAGTTCTTTCTGATTTTTTTCTTGTTTTAAGGCGCCATTTTTTAGTTCAGCCCTAGCTTTTTCCAGCTCATCATTTTTTGATTCTGCATCCTTTTGTCTCTGTTTTAATTCAGATTGTATCTGTTTAATTTCATAACTTTTATCTTCTAAATCTGATTGAGTAACCCTAATGTTCTGATTTAAATCTTCAATTTCTTTGTTCTTAGTTACAATCTTTTGTTCTCTACTTTCAAGCTCTGCTTGCAATTGTCTAATTTCATGTTTTTTCTCTTCTAATTCCAAATTATTTAACCGAAATCTTTCATTCATTCTATGAATTTCCTGTTTATGTAAATCTACCCCTGTAGATTTATTCATAAGTTCAGATTTCAAAAGGGTAATCTCATTATTTTTCCCCTCAATTTTTTTAGATACCTCAATTGTTTTGTCATACTGCGATTCAGATTGTTTTTTTAATATGTTTTTATCCTTTCCCCCTCTGCTTTTACCTTTTAATTTTACTGTCCCCGTGGATTTTTTTACTACTGCTATCTCGCCAACATTTTTTCCATTCTTGATATATGGTTTTGTTTCAATTTCAAAAAATATACTATTTCCATCTTGTGTTTTTACTTCGAGGCTGTAAAAGGGTTTTTCTTTTCCAATTAATCTGGATACATTCCTAAACATTACAATTTTACGTGATTCCTCAGTAAGTAGTCCTGTATCTTCAAATGCCAAACCTAAAATATCATCTCGTACGCATCCTACTTTTTTACAAAACGAGTCACTGACCTCGATTAGCTCTCCCTTTTTATTTGTGACAAAGCTTAGGTTTCGGTCATTAAAATAAACAGATATATCCTTATTTTTATTAGAATTACGTGTCATATATTTCCCTCACCCCAGGAATGCAAGATGATGCTTCTGTTAGAATAGTTAATGCATTATCTTACTATTAATCTTTTTTAATTTTTTATCTACTTGGACTATTACTTTTTTTATTCATTTTTCTGTAATAATTTTTCAACAGCAATTTTAAGTTCATCATGTTCTTCAGATAAGCCTTTGTATTCTTCTAATAATTCTTCGTAGTTCTGTGTAAGGTCCTGGTATTTATCTTCGTATGGGTCTTCTATTTTATTTTCTAATGTTGCTTTGAGGTTGTTACATTCTGCTTTAATCTTATTATATTTATCTTTATATGGATCTTTTATCTTATGTTCAACCACAAGTTTTAGTTCTTCATATTCTTCCTGTAGTTCTTCGTAACTCTGTTTAAGAATCTGGTATTTATCTTCGTATGGGTCTTCTATTTTATTTTCTAATGCTGTTTTGAGGTTATTATTTTCTTCTTGTAATTCATCGTATTCTGTTTTAATATCATTATAATTATTATTCGATTTTTCAATTTCGTCAAAAACTATAGTGTCGTTTTTCTCTACGCTTTCATACTTCTTATGATGTTTTTGATCCTTTTTTTCTACCTTTGAAATAATACTACTACTAAGAATGCCAAAAGAAGTCTGTTCCAACCTTTCCAGTAACTCCTTACATTTTTTTATATTAACATCCAAAACATTAACTTTTCTTCGATGCTGCATAACAACTTCTGAAAATTTTCTTCTATCAATATCTTTTATTAATCTTTTCTCAGTAAGATCCATTAAATCCTCTTTCAACGTTAATCGTTCCCGCTCTAAAATTTTCAAACGACTGCTAAGTAACTCCCGTAAAGCAACAGACTCCTCCATATAATTTGCAATAATGTCATCATGCTTAACAAATATATTATAAAGCTCCTCCTCAGTAATTGTACGATCTTTTAAAAGCCAGGTCAGTTCAGGAGATATCCTGTCTTTGAATTCCAATTTTTCTATGGTTTTAACTCCCTTAGTATACCAACTTGGAACAAATATTAAACCTCCCTTATCCTCACCAAATTGATCCAGAGAAAAACTTAGAATGGACTCCGATTTGTTATCCTTTATCTTATAACCAACAAGATCTCCTTTTCCGTCATAGATTGCATCAAAAACAGTGCCAATCTTTTCGCCAGTATCTTCAAGAAATACTGGTTTTCCTTTCATGTCTTTTTTAATCAAAGCCTTTCTTTTTGATTTAGACCATTCTCCTTTTTTTTCTGATTTGACAGGTTTTTCTGGAATTATTTCTTCTTCAGAAATCATCTCTTCTAAAAAATCCTTCTCATTTTCAAAATTCTTCTTTGATTCGATACTTCCTTCTAATTGAGTTTGGGAATCTGTTGTTTGAACAGGAACTTCTACTGTTTTTTTCTCTTGTTTTTCAGGTAAACCGTCTTTTTTCTGATTTTTTTTATGTCTCTTACCAAAACCGATTTTTTTCTTTTTTTCCTTTTTAACTTTCTTTTCTAATGGCTCAGAACTTTTAATATTATCTTTTGTTTCAGAAGAAGATTTTTTATTCTTTTTGAAAATCGACATCTAGTGCTTCTCCCTCTCCTCTAGAGATCACATCTTCCCTCTAATATGAGTAATGGATCTTTTTGTTCTTTAAGATTTCGGAATCGATTTGTAATATACCATGAAATAAGTGATATGGGAATAAGTAACAGTGCAAGAACCAAAATATAAACACCAATCGCTCCTAAACCTAAAGCTATTGATTCAGCCAAGGGCCGTTTACTTATCATCAATGAATAATTTGTTTGTATTATTGCAAAAACTATTGCAAAAATCATTGATAAAGCTGAGGCAATAACTATTTTTCTTCTGAGTTTACAACTCATAAAATAGGCAATAACGCCTGCTGCAATAGAAGCAATCACCATAGCAAGTATCTCGCTGTTAAGTAAAAGCAAAAGAGGTATAAGTACTACAGAGGCTAAAATAAGGGTTTTTGTATCGATGTTTGCAAGATCTACATTACTTATCCATCCAAACCGGTCCCCCAAAGTCTTTTTAGTTCTCAATTTAAAAGATGTAAAACGTTGTCCTAATCCTCTTTTTAGATATAGTCTAGGAGCATAATGCCATGAAAGATTTATCTCCCAAATTCTATATCTATTTCCTACGATTGCTATTGAAACTATTAAAAAGAGCGTGATACACGTTAAGATACATGCTGAGAGTATATCAAATATTATTATTGCACCCTCTGCATTGAAATTATATACGGTCTGCATTACCTCATCTGGAAACATAAGCCACAATGGAGATGAATAAATCATGATGTCTCCGATATATGATCCGTTTTTTGTACCATTTGGTGCAGTAGCAGTTATGCTTATCTCTTTAAATCCTCCTGGTTCTACTTCAAAACTTGTCTTATCTACAAATGGTTTCATATCTCCACTGCCAAAAACGATCCCTTTGACTGGCATTATCCCAGGGTTTATGACTGGCATTTTTCTTGGTATACCTGTTTGACCAGGTGATAGTGAACCTAGTTTCAACCCACTTTCCTCTGTAAATTCTCCAATGCCTACTGATGATGAAATTGAGTCATATGCAAAAAAATGAATTAAAAGGAAAAGAAAAACAAAAACAATCAAAAAAAACGCAAACACTCTTTTTAGGTTCAATGACTGAGAACCAAATATGTAAAATTGTATTTTTTCTCTTACCGTTTTATCTTTTTCTCTTTCAGGAAGAATAAAAAGAGATATTACAAGCAGTATAACTGATATTGCTAAAGGTGTGAAAACGCCGACATAGGTGTAGGTTCCTTTTGCTGCTGAAGGTTGAGATAAAAGGTTGAAGCCATCATTTATCCATTTGCCAATAAGCCCTACAAATGGTATCTTCAATGGTTGTTTGCCAATAGACAACGTTTTTCCTATGAAGTTACTTTCTGTTACATATGGTTCTGGAATATGCGGACCTGATTGGTCAGTCCATTTATTTGCATCTCCTTTTGTTACGAGAGCGGGTTTTCCCCACGATTCTTTTATCTCAACTACTCTATGAATTACCAGTTTTTCATCAGGCCAGCTTATCCAACTTTTGAAAACTATCACGTCACCTACTTCAACATCTCCAATGTTGGCGGGCGTCCATGTTACTAAATCACCTTCCATTAGAGCTGGGCTCATTGAACCTGCAGTAACAATATCAATAGGAAATGCAGTTCCAGAGATTACAGACAGAAAACGCGTTATTATTAAAAGTAGAACTGCTGCAAATAACAAGTTTCCTATGAATGATTTCATTGTCATTTTTGTTTTAATAATATACTCCTCCTATCAAACAGAAATGTTGATGAAAATAGTAAAATTATTCTTGGTAATTTGTGAAAAATTGATATGATAAAAATTTTTTCAAATTTAGAACTATCCCTTCTAACAGTAAGACATAACGATTCAATGTAATATTTTTTTTCTAACTCATATAACCTTTCTATCTTGTCAGAAATCTGCAAATCTCTATTACTCCTTTTTAAAATATTTCCAGACTCTTGAAGCATACACCCATCCACGATAAAATGAATATATGCCGAAATATATATAACTTGTGTTTTATGGTATTCAAAAGTTATTTAATAAAATATTTTTAATTTTACGTTCTTCAGGTTCTACAACGTAGGTGGCATCAGAAAAAAGTAAAAAAGATTTTTCTTATTTGAATACTTAACTACCTTCATGGTGTTGTGTTTGCTCTAAAGTGTATCCAAATAAGTCCAGATTTCCATCCATCTGGGGCATTGGCTGGTATGTCAAGTGATATTTGTACCCAGACGAAATCATCTGTTCCGTTAATTGCATCACTATTACTAAGTGAAAATCTCGTGTTAGATGTTGTATTCCATCGCGTAGTAATATCATTTCCGTCATGATTATTCATGGTCCATGGGTTTCCATCTCCATCTGCTAATACCCATGCGGTATCGGTTGCGGTAAAAACTGCTCCTTTGTTGTATGCCAAAACATTAGTTCCTGTGGCGTCGCTTCCTGCCTTCATATCTCTGTCGCTATGTAACCAAATTTGCATATAATCAGCAGAAGAATTATACATAGATACATTAATATGACTAATTGAAACTGAGAAATTCTCCTCATTCACAATTCCAAATGCTGCTGTATATGTTTGATTCATATCAGTTGTCCAGGCGCTTCCTAATCTGAGTCTTAGTACTCTATTTGTAGATGTATTGGTATCTATTCTTAATATATGGACCTTATCTGTTGAATTATCTGATGCAATAAAACGAATATCTGCATTGCTCGGGTGAACAATATTATACGAAAAGTCAACTTTCGTTGTGGCATATTGCGTTGCCATGGTCATGCTGAGAACAATAAGCATTATTCCTACTAATGTTAAACGTCTATCAACTCGCATCCCATTTACACTCTAGTCTATAGCATAACTATAATTTATTAGCATTATTGGCATGTAATAATGCAGATGCATATGCAGGTAAGTATTTTTTTTCAAAACTGTCGTATCGATCATAAGAAATGTGATATGATTTTGTTTTTTTAGACGCAGGAAAAGCAAAGAAAAATAGATTTTAATGGGTAGTTGCCCTGAAGTGAATCCAAATAAGACCCGAATATCCTCCTGATACTGGCCCTGAGGGTATATCTAAGGATATTTGCACCCAAACATAGTCATCTGTTCCGTTTATGGCATTAATGTCGCTAAAGGAATAACGAACATGGGCTGTTTCATCCCACGGAGTTGATATGGGAGTTGCATGTGTATTCATATTTATAGGATCATTATTTCCAGCTCCGAGTCCCCAGACTGTATCAGATGAACTGAATCCCATTGAGCCTTGATTCCAGACCATGACACTTGTTGAATCATCTTCTGTCTGTTGATCACGATCGCCATGAAGCCAAATCTGTAGATAATCAGGTGTACCATCATAAGTCGAAACATTAATATGAGTTATATCTACCGAAAAATTCTCTTCATTTACAATTCCAAACGCAGCTTTATATGTTTTATTATAGTTTTCAACAAAGTTTCCACCAAGACTCAATGTCAAGGCCCTATTTCCTGAAGAATTATCTCCAATTCGTAACACATGAATGCGATCTGTTGAATTATCTGAAGCAATAAATCGAATATCTGCATTACTGGGATGTATAATATTATAAGAAAATGCAGTTCTTATTGTCACAAATTGTGTAGCAACGGTCATGCTCAACACAACGGTTATCAACCCAATAAACAAAATCCTCCTGTTAAACTTCAAGCCATCCCACCCTCTATAAGATAGTATAGCTCGAATGGGTTACATGATATATAAATATGTTGAAAATTGTGGAGATGAGGTTGATTATTTCCTCATTTAACTATTGAATGGGACATATGGTATAAATGCCGGATCTCCATATAGATGATATTCATAAAAAGACAGATATTTATTATCTAATCTGGGTTCATAGTCAGTTTGAGAATCATCATTTGATGATGAAAGTAATTTTGCATCTATATCTTTAAAACCGGTTATTACAAGAGGTGGTGTCCACCATACTGGCCATTCTGCATCCTCTGGGAGATACCTATTGCGCGCTTCCCGATAAGCAAATCCTATACTTGTATCTTCTGTTTTCAGCTCTTCACAGAGATCTGAATAAATTTTAAATCCAAAATGCATCTCCGGTAAAATTCCATTTTTTGCATTTCTATTTGCTTGGAGATATCTTAAAGCAGTTTGACCTGGGAAATCATATTTTGTACCCTTTATTATTCCACCTTCATCTTCATCAATATATCCACCAGGAACATTTGACGAAGTGGTTGCTGCAATCACTGCATTACAACCAGAATGAAGATATGCCTGACTTATACCTTGTTTTGGATAAACACCGTCGATTTTTCCACAAATGCAACTTTCAATCCATAGAAATGAAGGACCAAGATCCATATTTTCCACATTTCTTGTATTATAATACCCATAATCACTTAATGAAAGTCCTGTTCCAAATCCCATAAGTGTTGAAATCTTTTCCATTATTTTTTCCATTAAACCATTTGAACGACCAAATCCTAACTTATAAATTCCAACGTCTCCCATTCCAAACATATGCTGATTGCCATGTGCGTTTGCAAGGATGAAATTGGAGTCTTCTTGTAATTGGCCACCTAATGCAACATCAACACCAACGTTTTTCTTAATTTGACGTTTTGACAGAAGAAGGGTATTGAACAGATTTGCCTTTTTAATTATATCAATTGCATCGTTACTAAATCCTTGATAGAGTGCAGAATTTTCTCTTTGATATTCTGTATTAAAACCAAGCTCTTCTACATTTTTTTGGAGTGCAAGACCATTGAAATATGATGCCCCTGTAGGCATTTTCATTGGTTCCCCACGACTTGTCATACCTAGTAGTTCTCCAAATATTTTGTAACGTATGAATGGTTTTTGAAAATCATTTCCCCCTCCTAATTGCACTGCAGCATTATCCTTCCACTCTTCCATATCATCTATGATTTCATCATAAAATACTGTTCTTATAATAAGTGCAGAGGCGTCTTGAACATCCCAACCAGTGATTCTCCCTATAATGTTTTCTTGATATGGGTAATAGTGAGGGCCTTCACTGTATATATCTGGTGCTTGACTTGACCAGTCACCTGGACTTGGGTCAATATTTGCATAGATAAAATCACTTGGAACACCTGCTCCTACATAATATGAAACATCCTCAAAAGGTATTGCAGGCATTGATGGAGTATGATAGATATATTGAGGTAATACTGTTGCACCACCTACAAGAGCGATATACATTGGATTGTTTTTGTAATGCTCACGTAGATACTTGAGATCATATTCTCGTTCTGTCGATATATCAGCTAATGATGCAAGCAGATCGTTTATCTCTTCATGAATTGAAAAGATATGATCGTTTGATGCCTCAATCAAACGAGGATTTCTTCTTGGCATGTAAAATCCAGGAGATGGTTCCCCCATATACAATACATCATCATCTGCTGCAAAGGCAAACTCTGGTTTTCCAAAAATAAGACCTTTATGATACGCTGTTAAATAAGGTGCTACTGATGAAAGCCCTTTCATCATAGGATAAATTGGGTCGCTGAGTTTTTCAACGGTTATTTCCGCTCTGATTTTCCCTTTATTGCTTGCAAGCCAAGTGGGACTTACTGTTATTTGATATTCTGCGCCACCCCGATCATATAAGACAGCTTCATTGTAAGTAATATCTTCAATTATTCTTCCGTTGGGATCTCGAACTGGGACTCCACCGGCGCCAGTACCACCGGCAAACACTTCAAATTGCTGTAGACCTTCAAGTTCGTCTTCATCGACAATACCACACATAAACATGACGTTATCTCCAAGTTCATTGACGTTTTCATCATTAAGATTGATTCCTTTGAATTTCACAAGTGCATATTTATAATCGTTTGGAATTTTAAATGTTCCTAGTTTGTTGTTTCCCGCAGTTAATGATTGTAGAAGTTCTGTGGTCGCCATCGTATCGAATGTGTCTTCGAATGTCCAATCTTTGCTGTCTAAAACTTCAGGTGGCCATGCATCTATTGGATTGGTTATAGTGATATAATTGATATTACCAAATTTTTCTAATAAAAGTTTTGATGTGTTGTCAATAATTTCTTCTACTGTATTAAATCGTAAAACATCTCTGTATCCTTCAATGTTGTCACCACAAATAATTGTTCTTTTTACTCCGAGTTCGTTAAGCACTTCTCGTATGTTATGGTCTATTTCGTCTGTTATAATAATTGGTATGGAAAGATATGATGCAAGTGGCGTAGCAATTACTCCTAGGTTATAGCCAGATTCATTGTTTTCTATAATCAGTGCTGCTTCGCTACTGGTCCAGTATTTTTTTGCAATATCAATGGACCATTCTTTAGCTGATTTAGAGTCATCAATGAATTCATTGGCCGTAATACCTATATTCTCTTCTGCTTGAGAGATGGCACGTGAAGGATTGCTATAGTTTTGAACATACATGGGTATGATTTCTTGTACTCCTTCGGCATTATAATGTACCGCAAGTGGTGTTGTTAGTAGTGCATAAAAAGGATCAGCATCTGAGACTGTTACTGCATTAGGCATGTTTGAGAGACTGCTGGAAACAACAAAAAAATCGTTGATGGATGAGAGATTTTCTTTTGTTACACCCGTCTCCCAAGTGTAGATTCCAATTGATGCAATGATTAGTATTACAACTCCGATTATTGCTATGAGTTTATCATTTTTGTTCATAATTTATCCCCGTTTAATTATAGTTACCTCTAATCTATACTACTATATTTGTATCTTTCTATATAATATTTTCTATTATTTGCTTTCAAATACAATTACCTCAGGATTTTTTCTTCTGATAAAAACTAATAAAACAAATACTATAAAATCAAAAGAATATTTTCATGAATAGCTTTAAAAAAGACTAGGAATACTTTTAAAAAGTAAATCTTGCATTACAGCTAAAAAGGTGAAAAAAATATGGTCGGAGAAGAAATGTCCCCACAACTGCAAGATCAGATAAATAGATTACAGCAGTTACGATCACAAGTTCAAATGATTACACAACAACGTCAGCAAATAGAGATGCAACTAAGAGAAACAGAAGAAGCATTAAAAGAAATAGAAAACGTCACAGACAAAACTCCCATTTACAAAAGCGTTGGTGCAATACTCATAAAGACAAAAGGAAAAAACGAGATTAAAAAAGAACTCGCATCAAATAAAGAATCCTTAGAATTGCGGAAAACCACACTTGAAAAACAAGAGGGACGAAGTAGAGAAAAACTAACTGAGATGCAAAGCAAAGTTGAAAACGCTCTCAACCTTGCAGGCAAGGGAGCCTGATGTTTAAAAAGAAAAACATATCTGTCTATAGTGATTTAAAAACAGGTTTTTTTTGTAAACTCTTAATCATCCTCGGTGCAATTCTTCTCATTTTTTATATCATTCAAAAAACAATCCCTTTAGTTGATATCAGTGAAAATACACTTGGAATTATCCTTGCTTTTGCAATTCTTTCTCTTGGACTTGGTTTTATTTTGTATTTTCTCTCCTGTCAATTTGCCAAGCTTGCAGAAATAGCTAAAGAGATTGAAAATGAGGATACTGCAGAAGACATTGAAAACGCCAAATGATCTTGTTTTAAAAAAATAGTTTTTACTTTCCATATCTTCTTTTTCTTTTTTGATATGTTCGTATAGCTTTAAGAAAATCTCTTTTTTGAAATGCCGGCCAGAAAACATCTGAAAAATAGAGTTCTGAGTAGGCAAGTTGCCAGAGGAGAAAATTTGATATCCGTTCTTCACCTGATGTTCGCAGTATTAAATCAGGATCAGGTAAGCCGTTTGTATACATATATGAGGATACTGTCTTTTGTGAGATGTCATCTACCTTAAGGCTTCCTTTTTTAACGTCACCAGCGATTTTTTGTATAGCATGAATGATTTCTTCTCTTCCACCATAAGCTAGTGCGATATTAAAAAAATAATTATCATATTTTGCTGTGGCATCCATAATGTATTGTGCAGATTTTCTTGTTTCTTCTGGGAGAGATTCAAGATGTCCGATTATTCTCACCCTAACTTTGTTTTTATGGATTCTTGAATTTTTTACTGCCCTGTCAAGTTCTTGTTTGCAAAGACTCATGAGTATTTTTACTTCACTATCATTTCTATTAAAATTTTCTGTTGAAAATGCATAAATCGTAAGTACTTTTATGTTTAATTCAAGACACCAATCGAGAACTTCTTCTATTTTGTCTCTTCCGAAGAGATGCCCTGCTTCTACAGTTAGTTCAAAATTTTTTGCGAAACGTCGATTTCCATCCATAATGATTGCGACATGTTTAGGGACGGGATAGTGTTTTGTTTCTTCGTAAAGTTTGTAATCTTTGAATTCGTTGATTTTTTTTGAGAAATAGTTGTATATTTCCGAGTGATATATTTTTGCTAAAACTCTTTGTCCTGTATAACTTTTTACAGCGTATTTTTCAAATTCATCAAGTTTTTTTCCAGCAATGGTTTTTAAGGATGGCTTTTTCGGATCTATTGTCCTCCCTCATTTTGTCAAACATCTTTATCATATAAATAGATTAAGATTTTGATTGTTTTATTGTTTTTTGCGACCGTTGAAGGTATTTCACCTACATGTTTATATAATAAAACTATATTTCGACCTTTTACAGTTCAAAGGTGATAGCCTGGGAAACATACGAGATACACATATAAAAAGCGTTGCGAAAGAGCTTGTGAAGAAATATCCAGATCAGTTTAAGTTTGATGATTTTCAACATAATAAGAAAAAGGTTGATGAGTTTGCAGAGACAAGCAGTAAACTGATGAGAAATAGGATAGCTGGTTACATTACTCGATATTTAGCTTCACGGCATAAAAGAAAAGTTAGTCTACCTATTTCTGAGTAATAACCCAATATTTATGTTATGGGGGTAACTTTTCAATTTAGGGTGAGTTTATACAAAACATCAAAAAAGCACTAGATGATCTGAAGCAAGGAAAATTTGTTTTAGTCTATGATAATGAAAAAAGAGAAGGTGAAACAGATTTTGTCATAGCCTCTCAATTTGCCACTCCTGAGTCAATAATGAAAATGAGAAAGGATGGCGGCGGACTCATATTTCTTATGATTTCAAATGAGGTGGCACAAAAATTCAAACTCCCCTTTCTTACAGATTTGTACACCAAAATTAATGATACATATCCTGTGTTACAACAACTTATTTCCAATGACATTCCCTATGATACAAAATCTTCTTTCTCACTTTATATAAATCATAGGAAAACATTTACTGGCATCACAGACAATGATAGAAGCCTCACTATGAAAAAATTCTCTGAACTTACCGTAAGAACAAAAAATATGAAGAGCAATTTAGCAATCCGCGAACTTGGCAGAGAATTCCGATCACCCGGACATATACCAATATGTGTTGCATCAGAAGGTCTTCTTAATGAACGAAAAGGTCACACGGAGCTTGTTATTGCTCTTATGCAGATGGCAGATCTCAGTCCTGCGGGAAGCGGATGCGAGATCATGGGAGATGATGGGAAAGCCTTATCAAAAAAAGATATTATTTGTTATGCTGAAAAAAACAATCTTACGTTTCTTGAAGGAAAAGAAATAATAGAGGCATGGAAACAATGGTCAAAGTAATGGCAACGGGAGCATTTGATCTTCTTCATATGGGACACATCTATTTCCTCAAGGAAGCAAAGAAACTAGGAGATACACTTTGTGTTGTTGTCGCTACAGATGCCACTGTTCGAAAGCTGAAACATGAACCGGTAAACCCTGAACAGATACGACTGAATCTTATTTCGGAACTCACGGTTGTCGATGAAGCATATCTCGGTTATGAAAATGATATGTATACAATTGTAGACGAAGTGAGACCAGATATTATTGCACTCGGGTACGATCAGATTCATGATGAAGAAAAAATTAAAGATGAACTTAAAAAAAGGAAACTTTCAGCAAAGGTTGTCCGTTTATCTGAATATAAATGCGGAAGTGATCTTGATGGAACTCGTCGGATTATTCAAAAGATAATATCTGCATATGAATTTCAAAAAAAGATGGAGCGAATCGAAGGAAAATGAAAAAAATAGGCATTGCAGATACCACATTTGCCAGATATAACATGGCAAAATCAGCAATCGATGAACTACAATCAAATGCTACTGGGTTTAAAATACTACGATATACAGTTCCTGGAATGAAGGATCTGCCAGTTGCATGTAAAAAATTATTTGAAGAATCCAACTGTGATATTGTATTAGCACTTGGTATGCCAGGTGCTCAACCTATTGACAAGCAATGTGCTCATGAGGCAAGCATGGGTCTTATACAGACACAACTTCTCTGTAATAAACATATTATTGAAGTGTTTGTTCATGAGGACGAAGCAAAAAATGAAAAAGAACTCACATGGCTTACCGATAGAAGAGTACGTGAGCATGCATTAAATGTGTTAGATTTACTCTTCAAACCTGAAAATCTTACAAAGAATGTAGGGAAGGGATTAAGACAAGGGTTTGAAGATGCAGGAATTATTAGATAGGGAGGTATGATAAAAATGGTAAAAGAATCAATGAAAATTGGGGCTGTTGTTTCTGAATTCAACTATGACATAACCATGATGATGCTTGAGCGAGCAAAAGAGCATGCGCAGTTTCTTGGAGCTGAAATAACTCAGGTTGTAAAAGTTCCCGGTGTTTTTGATATGGGACTTGCGATAAAGAAACTACTTGAAAGAAAAGATATCGATGGTGTGGTAACAATTGGTGCAGTCATTGAAGGCGAAACCGAACATGATGATATCGTCATACAGCATGCAACAAGAAAAATAGCAGATCTTGCACTTGAATATAACAAACCTGTTGGTCTTGGTATTTCTGGACCTGGTATGACTCGACTTCAAGCAGAAGCAAGAATAGAGCGGGCAAAATCTGCAGTTGAAGCTGTTGTTAAACTGCATCGAAGACTTAAATTATAGAAAACGCAATTCCGCTGATTAATCTTACAAGTTTTTAACTTGTTGATAAATAAATTATACTAAAAAATCTCGTTATTCTCTTTTATCTATCATTTTAAAAACAGATGGTAAATGAATTGTATACGTCCCATCTTTTTGTATTATTATTGGTTCGTTTTCTAAAAGCCCTTTGAGATCAATACTATATTTCCCTGGTTTTTCGATCTCTATTGTTTCTGGAGATACATGTTCATCTACTTCAGCCTTAATTTTTTCAATAACTGATTTTCGATACTCATCATCTATTGGTTCTATGGGTTCTGGTTCCTCTGATTTACTCTCTGTTTTTTCTTCTTCATTAATTTTTTCTTCAATAATCTTTCTAATTTCTTTTGGTTTTATGGAGATCCATTTTCCTGACCTATTTAATGTTTCTTTGTTTTTTTCAACAAGTGAATCCATAATCCTTGTCGTTATATCCTTGTTTACCTCTTTACTGATAACATCTCTTTCATTTTTATCTAACGGCTGCTTTGTAAAGAAAAACCGGTTGCCACCACAATCTGGGCATCCTCGTAAAAGTTGAGATGATCCTTCTTCGAATATGCGCCCACATTTTAGACATTGATGGGGCATTATTTTGCGCCTCTACCCTGAATTATCGTGGTTTCTATCATATCGTTACTTTTATGTACCATTTTTAAAAGATGCGCAGGTCCAATAACAGTCATTCGTGGCTTTTTTATTAAGCCAAACACTCTTTGGACAAAACTTGTTTTTTCTTCTCCATATCCTCCCATTTCTATACCGATAAATGTATCATGATCTATTTCTTTCATTGTATGTTCAATAAGTGTTGTTTGTTCTGTAGCGGTAAGGCCTTGCTCGAGCACTAGTATTCTACCGTCTTTTACCTCCTTTAGTATGTAACTTAGTTTTTCTTCGGAAGAAAGACCATTTAGTTTCTGACGTGATACAAGATTAAATGAAACCCCCGTCTCTTTTTTTATCATTTTTTTCATCTCCTCCTCTTCTTAGATCTTTTTTTCCCAAAATTTTTCACCATTTTGCTATAAAGTTTTTCTGTATTATATCCTGTGAGTGCACTGATTGGTACAACAGGATGTTGAGGAAATGCAGATTTTAAGGTAGCAGGACTGGCATCTTCTGCGTCTATTTTATTTGCTGCAATAAGAATTGGGAGATCTCTTGCTTCTAAATTCCCAATAATTGTGACATTTACTTGTGTAAAAGGATCTTGTGTGGCATCCATAACAAGAACCACGCCGTCGATATCTTCAAGCCATCTGATAGATTCTATTACGCCCTCGGTTGCCTCTTTTGCTCTCATCCTTGACTCTTCTTTAGTCAACCCGTAGGTGTTCATAAACTCTTTAAAATCAATCTTTGTCGTAATGCCTGGAGTATCTACCAGATCCATCACAAGAGATGAACTGCCGTTATCTATCTTTATATTTGTCTTCCATTTTGCTCTTCTGGTTTCATGAGGGATATCTGAGACGGTTCCCATAATGTCTCCTGTCCAATCTCGCAGAATCCGGTTTGCAAGTGTTGTTTTTCCAACATTTGGAGGGCCATAAATACCAATCTTTGCATGTTTTTTTCCAAAAATCTTTTGAATAATATTTGAAAACTTTTTCCGTCTGAATATGTCAAATATGCCCATCCCTTCGTTCCTCCTAGAAACTAACTCAAATTTGAAAAATAGTATATTATTTGTAGTTTATTAGTTTAGCGGCTCTCAGTGAAAAAAAATGCAAAAAAGTATGGTTGAGACAACACTAATTCGTTACACAATACATACGAACAGATCAGTTGTTTCTCAAAGGTTTAGTGATAACTCTATTTCCTCTGTTAAAATGCTGGATGTCGCTGATTTTAAGGAAAACAACAATCCTTAAATATCAACAAGCTTATTCTGTTCCTACACCATATTGGTGGGAGGCATGATTATTGATGGAAGAAAATGATATAGAAACCAGGATGAAGGAAAATAAAGTAAGTTTTATGGATAGATTAAGTCAGGCATCAACTGAAATTGATTCAATCAAAAGTTCCTTCTCAAAAAGTATGGAAGATCTCGCAAGAATTCAAGGCATTCTAGGTCAAGAGGGTGTAGATAACATTAGTACCATGATACAGAATTTTGAAGATAAGCTTTCAGACTCAGAGCGAAGGCGAGAAGAAGCTGCAGAAGGAGCTCAAAGATACAGCGAAGAACTTGAAAAAGAAAAAGAGCGACTAGTGAAACTCTGGGATGCTTATAAAAACCAAGAGGAAGAATTGGCAAACCAGGAGAAAAAGGCAACAGAGTTGGAAGATAAATTTCGAGAGGTTGAGGAATCCAGAAGACAGTTTGAAGAGGATGCGAACACAAGAATTGCTACGCTTACTCAGAAGTCGGAAGACCGCGAACAAGATATGCAACAGCTAGAAGAATTCAGACAAAAAACAATGGACTTTGAAAGCATAAAAAATCAAATGGACGGAGAAGTCAACTCATTGAAGACTGATATAAGCGCTAAAGAGGAGACAATAAATCTTTTGAATGCAAAAATTGATGAGTTAAAAAAGTTTGAAGAAGACGCGGAATTTAAAACAAAATTCGAAGAGGTATCCACTGAGTTTGAAAAAGAAAAAGATCGTCTTACAAAGCTTTTCAGGCTCTATGAAGAGACTGAAGCTGAGAATAGAACACTCAAAGAAGAAGTAAAAGAATGGAAGAACTGGTTTGACTCCAATGAAGCGGTCTTCACTAACCTATTCAGTTCAATGGATCAATTAAAAAAAAACATACACCATGAGCCAACACCTGTAGAAACTGAACCAGAAAACCCTGAAATGCCCGTTGAATCACAGCCAGAAAAAAAACCAAAGCGAAGAAGACTTCGATTAAGAAAATAAACAAACAATTCTTTCTCTTTTTATTCTATTTTTATTTTGCTTATACCACTTTCGTCCTCAAAAACTATCATTGAGTTTTCCACAAAATTTTTAACTTCTTCGATATGAGTTATGAGGAAGATCTGTCTGAATTTTGAAGAAAAACTGTTTAATGCTCGTATAATGTTTTGTTTTCTAATACTATCTTGAGAGCCAAATATTTCATCAAGAATTATGAAGTTAAACATGCTTCCTGCTCTTTGTGTAATTACTTCAGAGATTGCGAGCCGTATGCAGAGGTTCGCAAGATCCTCTTCTCCTCCTGAAAACCGTTCAATAGTGTAGGGTGATCCATTGTCATAGACAATGAGGCTATAGTTTTCATCAAGCTCAATTTCAGAGTATTTCCCATCGGTAAGACTTTCAAAAAGCTCTGATGCATACAGAGAAAGTGTAGGTCGTATCTGAGAGATGACATGGATTCTAAAAGAAGTCATAATGTCACTGAGCATCTTTAGTTGCTGCAGTTCTTTTCTCTTCCTCTTCATTTTTTTCAAGAGTTTTTTTTGTTCTTCTATGTTTTGCTGTAGGTTTTTTATCTGTTGAAGAACAAGATTTTTCTCGCCTTCCCTTCGTTCTTGGTTTATTTTTATTTTCTCCAACTTACCTCTTATTTTATTTTGTGAGGTAAGTGATGATTGATACTTTTTATATGACTTTTCAACTGTTTTTTTTATGGTTACATATTTTTTTTCATCAAAATCAATCGTACTAATTTTTTCAAACTCTTTTGTTTTTCTTTCTAAATATTTTTTTTCTTTTTTGATTTCTTCTAATGCATTATGAAGTGTTGTGTTTATTTTTTCTTTTTCAATGAGTTGATGCTGCAGATAGGTATTTTTTTTCTGCAGGGCTTGTTTTTGCCGAGATAGTAGCTCATATTCCTCCTCTAATTTTTCTTTGTCTTTTTCCAGTGTTATAATTTCATTGTTTTTTTCAGCTATCTCTCTGCCGTAGATTTCTAATAGCTTATTGTATTGGTTTTCTAATATTCGTTCACAAGTAGGGCATTTTGCCTGCGGCCCCATTTTTTCTATCACTGCTTTTTTACGATGTATTTCTTTGATATCTTTTTTAATATGATTAAGTAATATTCTTTTTTCTTCTCTTTTTTTTACTATCTTTTCAAGATCATCGGTATTTTTGTTTTGATGTTGTTTTAGATTTATTAGCTCTTTATTGAGATCTTTAAACTTTTTTAATTTAACTTTTTGTTTTTCAACGTTTCCTTGCCTCCCCTCAATTTTTTCTTTGAGATTTTTCATTTCCTCCTCTGATCTTTTCTTCTTATTAAATAATATTTTTCTTTCATCAAACTCTTCTTTTTGTCTACCTATTTTTTCATATGTATCTTTGTTTGAGTCACATTCTTTTTTTAACAAGCTATATTCTTTTTTAACCAGTAAAATTTGTTTTTTATTCTCATTAATATCTTCTGTTATTTCCTCTTTTTTCTTATTAAGAGTTTTTATCTTCTCTTGGAATTTAACGGTTTTATTTTCCCCGGCATCATCAATGAGATCCAATTCAAGTTTTTCTACAAGCTCTTTTTTATTTTTAGTATCTGAGCGTATATCAGCAATTATTTCATCCAGTGCATTTATCCCCAGCATTCGAAGAATTAGTGGTCTTCTCTCACTGGGGTTCATTGAAGAAAGAGCGTTGAGTTCTTTTTGTTTAGCAAAAATAGAGGTGTAAAATGATTTAAAATCCATCCCTAGTTTTTTTTGGATGAATCTACTCACTACTTCTGCTCCATTTGCTGCAAGTGTTCCATTTACGGTTGCAGTTGCTGAGGCGGTGAGATTTTTCCCAGTCATCTCTCGTACTATTCTGTAGTTGTCATCTCCGAAGACAAATTCAAGCTCAATTCTGCAAGGATCCAAATGCTCTGCACCTTCTCGTTTAATTTGATCTGCTGATGTTCTTGCAGCAGCAGGACCATACAGTGTCCAAGCAACTGCTTCAAAGATTGTTGATTTTCCTGCTCCGTTCAGTCCCACAACACCAGTCACACCATCTGGAAACTCAATATATGAGTCCTGGAATTTTCTAAAGTTTTTCAGCCTCAACGATTTCAGTATCATTTGCCCTCATCTTTTGATTCAACTTTTTGAATATATTCTAAACCTAGTTTTAACAAAAGATCTTTTTCTGTGACCTCTCGATCTTTTAGGAATTTTTCAAATTCACCTGCAATGGATTCGATCTTGTGATTTTCATTAATTCGTTGCTCTCCTTCTTTTATGACATTTGATTTGATTTCAAAATGAACGGCTCTCATGCATTGTTTTCTTATCTGATTAAAATCAATACCTCTGTAGATATGAGACGATATGTTTTCAAGTCTAATGCGAAATATTTTATCTTGTGGCTTTATTTTTCGTATCATTTCTTGTATGTTTCTTGTTATTTCCTCAATTGTGAGATTTGAACAGTTAAGAGGAGTAGCATCGATCATAGGGCGGGTATTAATCTCTATAAACTTGTATCGTGTCTTCGAACCCAGCTCTATTTCGATGCATCCTTTTTTACCATTGACTTCTGCAAAGGTAAGCCGTTCTGATGATCCTGAATAAAACGCGTTTTCAATAATCTCTGTGTATTTATGATAATGTCCCAGGGCGATATAGTCAAAATCTTTACCCAATACTTCTGTAGGGATAAATAATTCATTAAATTCATTCATTTTAAATTCTTGAATCCCTGTTACTGCACCATGTGCCATAAACACATTAAAATCTGCAGAACTATCGGGTTTTACTTTTTTTAAAATATCAAGAAATCCTTCTTTTGTTTGACAATGCGGAACTGCATGAATAATTATTTTTTTACTTCCAATCTTAAACGGTATTGTTTCATACTTGTTATTATAGATGGGATAAATGTGATCAAGATGATCAAATATTTTAAAGATATTCCCGGTTTCTTTTAATTTTGGTGTTTCATGATTTCCTGAAATTACAATAAATGATATTTTTTCTTTTGAAAGGCGAATGATTTGCTCAAGAGCAATGGTGATTGCTCTGTTTGTCGGTCGAACTGAATCAAATAAATCACCAGCATGTAAAATAAGATCAGGTTTTGATTTTACGGCATAGTCAATAATTTGTTTAAAGGAATTATAAATATCGATTTCACGCTGATTCATCCCCTCTTTTGTTAGTTTTCTATAGGCAGAATAGCCAAGATGGGTATCAGCCATATGTAAAATCTTCATGTTATCTTTTTTTCCTCATGCGTTTTAGAGAGGCAACATCGCAAACAAGTGTTAAGACATCAAGTGTTGGTGCAAGAGGTGGGGCATACGCTGTTTCCAATTTTTTAAAATCTTCAACATTCATCCCACCTAAAATAGCACAGGCCATTGTGTTTATCCGCTGTGAAGCGTTATACCCAACAGCTTGAGCAGAAAGAATCACACCTGTTTCTTCATGGATACCTACCTTCATGGCAATAGCTTTTCCACCAGGGAAATACTCTGGAAGGGAAGAACCTATAAATTTACCATAAACAATCGGTATATTTTGACCGGCATCTTTTACCGGACCAACCGCTGCTATTTCCATTCCAAAAAACTCTGATGTACGTGTCGATAGAAATCCTTCAGGAAGCTTGTAACTGCCACCTGCTATATTGATGCCAGCGGCAATGCCTTGACGTACGACGATACTTCCAAGGCCAACAAGGAGAGGCTCTTTTGTGACAAAATCCCAATATTGTGTACAATCACCTATAGCATACACGTTTTTTACTGATGTTTCAGATCTTTCATTAACAACAATTCCTCCAGTTTTTCCAATTTTACACCCCAAGCCTTCTGCTAGTGATGTTTCTGTTTTTGTCCCAGCAGCGATCACCAATATATCAGCTTTTAGTTGTTTTTCTTTGTTTGTCTCTCTATCCTTAATTACAATTTTTTTAATTTTTCTTTCTTTTTCTTCTATTTTTATAGCGAGATGATTTGTAAAAATGTTGATTTTCTCATTCATCTTTTTAAAAATCGGTTCACACATATCACTATCAAGAGTACGGGCAAGAATCTTTGGTAACGCTTCAACAACTGAGACATTCATCCCTTTTTTATAAAAAGAGTCTGCCATTTCAAGACCTATTAATCCAGCGCCTACAATTGTTGCTTTCTCATCTTTTTTTATGCATGATGAAATCTGCTTCCCATCATCAATAGTTCTCAGGACATAAATGCCATCAAGTAGTCTTCCATTTTTTTGGATGTTTTGTATCGGAGGAATGGAGGGTTTTGCACCAGTTGCAATAATTAAATTATCATATTCTTGTCTTATCTGTTCGTTGCCTTTTTTTGCTATAACGATTTGTTTCTTACTATCAATTTCTTCAACAGTTGTTTCAAGAAAAAGATCGATGCGTTCTTTTTTAAACCAATCTTCTGGAAACTCAATTAAATCATCAAATTCAGGTATTTCACCAGAGATTGCATATGGTAGTCCACATTTTGAATACTGCGGATATTTCCCTTGTTCAAAAATGGTTATTGTTGCTTTTCTATCTGTTTTTCGTGCAAATTGAGCAGCAGTTCCACCGCCAGCACCACATCCAATGATTACTATTTTCTTTTCATTAGTCACTGAAAACCCCATCTGACTAACGAAGATGTTTTTTTAAACATTATTGATTGGATGCATCAGAATATTTCAGATTAAGAAAGACATGAACCACACGTTTAAATATCACCAACAGTATTTCTTCTCTTGGATGCATCATGAAAAAATTATCTTTTAAAAAGAAATCAGTAAATGATGAGATTATCACAAAGGAGCCCCGTCCTGTAAAAGATAGATCAATTAAACATATCTTCAAGATGAATTTTCTTCCAATCACATTTCTTCTTTATTCTGTTGTCATAATTTCAATTGTTCTTTTGTTTATGGCAGGATCATCAGATGAATCTTCAGAAATATCTGGTGATAATGATAATTCTAATATATGGATGGCAAAAGAATTAATGGATGACATGGTACTGGCAGGAGGCATGACAAGCATTTCCATTGAATTCGGTTCTTTAAAGGATGGAGACTTCATTATAATCAAAGATACCATAAGCGACATTGATTATGATTCAGATGTTGATGTAACAACGGTAACGTTTGAATGGACAATAGGCGACTCTGTTCAATCAATGGAGCTAAAATTTGAGGGGGATATTAGAGGTTTATATAAAACAGGAGATCAAGTTAAAATTTCTGTCACTATTAAATATGTAAGTTTTACGCTCGAACCTCCAGACGTTCTTCAAGAAATGACCTATGAAATGGAAATCTTTGAGAAACAATGGGTTAGTGAAGAATTTTATGCTGATACTATGGCAACCTCTCTCCAGGGATTGAAAGCGTTACCTCAAAGTAGCATTTCAAAAGCATAGATACTATGTTGTTTTAATAAATACTTTTCACTCGTTAAACCTCTTTTTTACTAGAATGCCAAAAATAGTGATACATAAAATCGCCATTAAAAATATGTTGAAATCCGTCCAAATTTCTTCATCTTTGCTTGTTTTTATACCTCCAGTATGTATCAGTATTTCTTCTCCCTTCAATACCGTGTTGCTGTATGTGAATGATGTTTGTAGGTGATTAAAACCAGGTTTGTACCGACCTTGTTGTAAATTTTTTTTACCCGTTTCAATTTCTTCTTTAGCAATTGAAGCATTTTTCCCAATCGATTCAGCTGCATTCATTCTTGTCTCACAGATGCTAAGAACGATCTCAATGATTTTATCAACAACAGATAGTGATCCTGAAATGTTGTTAAGGGCATATACCACGTTTTCCATCATTTCTAAAGAAATAGAATAATTGTTTTGCCACATGTTTTTAATCAAATCGAATTCTGTTTCTCCTTTTGTTTTGCTCCAGATCTGTTGTGTGAGCATTGCTTGTTTTTGCATACCCATATCAATAACAGTTAGAAAATCTGATACATCACGATTTTTTTGAAGTAAATACTCAGCGACTTCTTCCATTTCATCATTTTCCTTTAAAAACACCTCTTCTATATCATTCAAGTACGATAGTAGATTTTTATTCCCATATGATTCTAACAATTCTAACGATAGTTCAGCAGCTTCACCTGTTTTATAAGGTTCATAAATGTCAGTATCGCAGATATGAACAGGTACATAAATTGAAGAACAGGCATGATTTGCAGAAAACCAACCGCTACTCAACACATCATAATTTTTCTCTGGGATTTTATATATCATTACTGACTCATAAGGATATATTTCTTCACACATCGGCCGTAACCCATCAAGATCTTCACCAGTCAGACGGGACCAATTCATCATGTCTTTAACATCAATGTCTCCATATTTAGGTTGCATGTACTCAAGCATTTTGTCTTCCCACGCTTTAAACACATAGCAAACTGAAATCTTTGCTTTGTTTCCATCTATGTCTAATAGTCTTACACTATAATCTCCAACTGTTTCTCTTTCTCCAAGTTCTATCCTTACTTTGTTGCCTATAATTCTTGGTATTTTATTGATTTTTAAAAACGGAGTCTGTCGTGCGACAACATAATCTTTCCCGATTTCCACAATTTTCACACCAAACAAAGAGTTTAACCGCACCACCTTTCCACGTCTTACGTATTGTTCTTTTTCGATATCAAAAGATGAAGAGATTGGAAGTTTCTTATGACGTTGAGTTTTCCAAAGATCATTTGGATAATTAGACATTACTAAAAGATCATCGACCTCTTTGATGGTATAGTGAAATGCGTCTGCCTCTACAAGAAATGCTTTTTTTGGACCGACAACAAACAGATTCTCAGAAACCCCTGAAGCATGCATGTCGTCTACGAGATCTTCTGTTAATAGTTTAACTGCTTCGTCTTCATCATCTGCTTTTTCACAGGCATATCGTATCCAGTCGAAATCATCCCATGCGTTTTTTGTAGGATTCTTCCAATTGGAATTTGTATCTGCATCACCAAACGCAATTCCTGCATCATTAAACGACATTCCTGCTTTCACAATATTTGGAATGATATCATCCTTTGTTGCGACACCTATGAACTTATGCTGGACAGTGGATTGTAATGTTTTTCCAGTCCATGGATGATGATAGAAATATGTGTATCCTTCTGGGACGATGCAAAGAACTTGAGGTCCTGATCTACTCGGATCTCTCACCTTCATTAAAAAATTATATTCTCCATTTGTTGCATCGCCAACTGCAATTATATCTTTGCAGCTTTTTACATTTATTGATACTAAAACATTTGATACAAGAACGAGAAGAAGAATAAAAGTAATTATCTTACTGCCGTGTATCATATGACAGCATCTAATATATATAAGATTATATAAAAATGATGTCTCTCTAATTAAAAGAAGTGCTTCAAATCGTTACTTAGATTCTTTTTTCGTCTTTTTAGTAGCAGTTTTTTTCTTTGTCGTCGTTTTTGTCTTCTTTTTGACTGTCGTTTTTTTCTTTGCCACTGGTTTTTTTACCTTTGTTTTCACTTCTTTTTCTTCTTTGATTTCTTCGGTTATTACTACAGGTGTTTCTTTCTTTTCTTTACCAG
>SDBT01002060.1_pt1 | contig 36045 bp, 35 predicted proteins | sample 2277101 | NCBI WGS metagenome assembly SDBT01 (sample SAMN10404973, study PRJNA504765) | marine sediment metagenome | isolation source: marine sediment core GS10_PC15, 103 cmbsf | place: Arctic Ocean: Southern Knipovich Ridge | collected 2010 | reverse complement strand
CCAACGGTCAAATAGGCAATTGTTTCTCAGCGGTAATTGCATCACTGCTTGAAGAGAACATGCTTGACGTGCCACACTTCTGTCTTCACGAGAACTGGCGTGAAAAAACTAATGAATGGTTGGCTGATAAGAATTTATTCTACATCGACATGCTACTCCGTGGAGATTTGCGTGACGAGCTAGTTAAATTCTTTGGATACCATGAGATTAGCGGTAGAAGTCCACGCGGCGACTTCGATCACAGCATTGTGGGTTTCAAAGGCGAACCGTTCTTTGATCCACACCCATCTGGCGACATGTTACTAGGTAAACCGAACGATTGGCGATATGGATTCATTATACCACGTGAACTTTATCTATTATCTCATTCTTCAATTCCACCTGTAAAGGGATTTTTCACTGGATACATTTCACGTTGTTTACAGCGCGAACCGTCGCAAATGTTTCCGGTCTGTCCGGTTTGTAAGTTTGAATATCGCGAGCGAGGCCAGTGTGGCTGTCCACATGACGATGGTATATAAAGAAAGAAATAGTTATGATCTCACGAAAAAGTATATGCAAGCACAAAGTTAGCATCATGGAAGAGTTATGTCGGGCTGGCGTTAATGTTCGTGAGCATGTTGGCGGCGACAGTGTTGGCTGGGGCATAAGGCGACCTTGCGACGGAGAGAACGTCGGTCCTTTTGTTAATCCTTGTGAACTATACAAAGAAGTCACCCAGGACGAGATCGACGAGGAAGCCAGATTTATTCAGAGGTCGGAAGAACACTTCAAATTGGTAGTTCCTATCATTGCGGCTATTAAGGCAAACAATGAAGGGGAAAATACTAAAGGTACTGTGGTATGCCCTATTTGTAAAGGAAAACTTCATTGGATTCATCACGCAATAAACGGACGTGTCTACGGTAGGTGCGACACAGAGGATTGTGTTCATTGGATGGAGTAATAAATGGATAAAAACCATCCAGAGGCAGTGTGTAATCGTTGTGGTGGTCCAAATATAGTTTGGCATGTAGAAAATACTTTATGGAATAGAGTACATAAAAACTATTCTATTCTATGTCCAATTTGTTTTGTTCAATTAGCAGAATCTATTGGTGTCATACCACCAAGCTGGTTATTGATACCAAAGTTTAATAATATATCAGAAAAGACAGTATTCTCTGTGGGGTATACGTCTACGGTGGTTAAAATGCGAACTGAAAACGACCACGATCCGATTAGGGAACATATACTCACGAGTACAGGGGTATACCAGCATAAAATTAGTCATAGGGTTGCAAAGTTATCCATACTTCGCAAAACACAGTGGAATACAGAGTTTTTTGACCTGTGTTCTAACCGCATGGTCCTCGGAGCTATGCGATATGGCTGCATGTCTGACCAAAAGCGCACCGGAAACAACAGACAGAACGTTGAATCGATCATAGAGAGGGCAGAACTCTTTCTTTCCACTGGAAACCTCGAACATCTGTGCGATATAGCTAACCTTGCTATGGTAGAATTCACAATTGGGCAGCATCCGAAGCGACATTGGGCAGCAACTGATGACGCAGTGCATGCTAAACTGATAGAATCGTAACAAACCATACACAGTTTACCCATTTTAACATGGAGTTTCCAGTGGAAAGTATTCAAAACTGCATAGATTTTTACCGAAACAACTGGCTTTTTATTACTTTTGGTGTAGTTTGTATTACAAACCTGCTGACTATTGTCATTGCTTGGAGTCGAATTTGGTGGATGCGTAAGCTAGTGGACATATCAGATAGGCTCTATGGTATAACTGAACTGGCGCTCAATCAAGAGAAACAGGCACATGAACGTACTAAACAAGAATTAAACAAACTGAAAACTTGTTCTTAGGGGTTTAACTGTTATTCTATTAAAGGAGAGCGACAATGTGGGAGTATCTCGTATTAAAAGTTCCTGATGAAGTTCAGGAACCGTTCAAGCAAAGAGAACTTGAAAAGTGGCTGGATGATATTGGTGCTGAAGGCTGGGAGTTTACCGGCTGCATCACTACATACAGCGGAGCAATCTTTAAGCGTCCGCGACGTGGCGTGAGTGAAGAAATGGAACGTCAACAGAAACGCGCTGCGATGTCGCGGACTGTAGCTAGAAAAAGCACAGACAGCGCTGTGTCGGCGAATGATGTGTAAGTGGGTACATGTCCGCCGAGGGAGTGGCGCGGAGTTGTGCGTCTCCGCGTCACTCCATTCTTAACTTTACTACAGTGGAGTTGCGTTATGACAAAAATGATAGACAAGACTCTTGCAATCAGTGATTTCAAAAAGATAGAAAGAGATTTCGTTTACTGTTACAGTAAGGCCGACAGAGTTGCTGGTATGTCTACTAAACGGTTCTCGTCAGCGATGGACACGGCGAGTGTAGAAGACCTGTATGACATGATACATAAAGTCGACCTGACTATCGATGCACTTAAAGACATCCGTGGTGTATTAAAGCCCATTGCTATGTTGAGATTGGAGAACGAGAAAGATGACAATACAACAGTCATTGGATCATTGTCTGATGAAGGGTGTGAAGTTCTTTCCACTGGAAACTCACAAGGATTATAGGGGTACATTAGCAGAAATCTTTCGATCTGATTGGTCGGTAGGTATTCCGCAACCAGCCATGGTCTATATGTCTTTCACGAATCCTGGCTTAGCACGTGGGCCACATGAGCATACTAAACAAACGGACTGCTTCGTGTTTGCAGGTCCAGGAGACTTCATGTTATACCTTTGGGATAACCGCAATCCCGATCATTACAAACAATCTTCACCTTTCAAGCGTCTTGTCGGCTTATTCAAACCTACATTAGTTACCATTCCGCCTGGGATAGTACATGCATACGTAAATGTATCCAATGTAAAGGGGTTGGTGGTGAACATGCCGGATTGTTTATATGGGGGCTTTAATGGTAGTGAACCAGTGGATGAAATCCGACACGAAGAGAATCCGCAGTTTGAAATACCAACCATGGGTGTGCATTTTAGGGAGGCGCGACAACAACAATGTCACAAATGATGAACAAAAGAACTCGCAAGATTAAGATACGGTGTCGGCCACCTGCGGTAACGACTGATACAATCAAAAAAGTTTTATCAATGTGGGGGTTTAACATACCGCTTCGCCGCATTGGTAAGAAAATTAACCCAACACGGACACAGGGTGATTACCTTGCCATCATGGATGTATATGGCATCTTGAAGATTGCTTTTGATACTGGCAAGATTAAACAGCGGCAAGGTCCACCAGAAGAATTGTCATTGGCACAGTTCGTGGAGTTATACCAAGCATGGAGTGGCGGATTAACCATGCCACAGATACGCGAAATCATTATTCATAAATCTGCGCATAAGCGTGCATTCGTTAACACTATATTGTCTGCACTAAATCGTCGATACAGAGAAGAGAAGGTTGACCGTGATCCTCCGTTGCTGACTGGTGAAATGACACGTGAAGAGTCTGAGATTCTTAAGCATGTGTTTCATAAAGCAGACCACGTGTTAACTTATGGGCAACGCATGCGTATTGCTGGTAGCGATGCCATTGTTATTTTCTTTAATGATCTTCCGTCTGGACTACGTGCGGTTGCTAGGAGTGTTAAAGGTAAAGACCTTCAAGACCCACAGCTTCTCGCTCCGGTGGAACAGGATGACGAAAAAGATACAGGGAGTGTGTCTAATGAGGATACTAATATCAGAATTTCTGACATTGCTGCTCAGACTCAAACTTCAATTGCAGATAAAATTAGTGAGACTAAAAAGGGTGTGGGGAAGACTGCTTTTGGGGCTGCGCTTCAAGAGGGCGATGAAAACACACGGGATAGTGTCAGCACGGGATATCAGAAAAATCAGGGATATCAGAAAAATCAGTGATCTTATCAATGAGATTCATTTGCAGTTTCCAATGGAAATTGATAATTGTAAAATCACTAATGGGCTCGATAGAATTTCGTTTATGCATAGAAGCGGAGTGGATTCAATGATACGAAAAATTTCTATTCTTGTTCTTTATGGTTTACCACAAGTATTTAAGGAGTATACAGATCAGAAAACTACATGGGTGCGCTTTGAATCTAATGATAGTGAATTGGATTCTATTTTTGTACGTATACATCCACTAAGCGATGATCGTGATTTATGGATGTTAGTACGTTTGTGTGACACACGACATAGTGATGGAGAATTTTTTGGAACGCAAACCAAAACAGTTGTATCATATAGGCCAGCACACGGCAGGTCGTTAACACGGAAAGAGTATTTCGGTTTGATTGATAATGGCCTAGATGAATACTTCAAGAAGCATGGTAGTGTATTTCAGTTCGTAATGAATTGGGCAGTTGCTGCAATGAAAGATGACAACCAGAGAGAACAGTGTGTTAATACTGTACAAACATTCGACTTCTTTGGGGTCACCAAAGGGTGTTCGCCTTCGGCGGCCACCCGAAGGTGTACGCCTTCGGCGGCTGATTCCTTACCTTGCTTTATACGGGTTGCTGATTGTAAAGATGAACACGTGGAAGCTGCGTCGCTAGCTAACAAGCATGATCCTCCTTCACGCGCGTGTGCGTTATATAAAAAGGGATTTGTTAAAATTTTGCGTGGTGGCAGTAGTGGTCGTTTGTTAGTTGCGTATCCTGTTCGTTGTATAAATGGGGAACGCCTCCCAATTATTGGCTATGTTGCAATTAGGGCTAAACAACAGAAGGTCACCTCTGGGTGTGTGCCTACGGCAGTGAATACTGTATTTGTGGTTACAATATATTCCATTGTGGTAAGTCCGCAGTTCCGCAGGGCTGGCGTTGGAACAATGCTGCTGGATAAAGTACGGCAGATGTACCCTAATAGTAAATTGATTACATTAGTGCCAATGGCTGACGGGTACAATGATGAAATGCTATTGTTTCTGAAGCAGTATGGCAGCACTTCTAAAGTGTCGGATGTTTCCACTGGAAACTTTGAGGCAGTCGAGTTTCATATCCCGCCATTGACAGACAATCTTAAATTGGGTATTATAGGATTGCAAGATAGCCCCCCTTGACAAGTGTATCGTTTTATGGTATAATGTATATATCACAACGGAGAAGCGGTTTGGCATCCTCAAACGACTAATACCAGAAGTACCTGTAATAAGCGAAACCCTTTGTCGATATAAGGGATGTTAGCTGTTAAACCTTTAAGTTCCACTGGAAAGAAGGAGTTAAGTTCATGGCAGACGGCCAAACCGAAGAGGACAAAAAGTCACCAAAGGTGCATGCCACTGAAGAGCAACCAACAGAGGACAGCACAGCGATTGCTGTACAGGAAGATGCGGTTGCGTTGGCTATCGTGAATGATGCAGCAGAAATGGCTTTGATTCAAGAAGCCATTGATGCCAACATTGACCAATCGGAGTTGCAAATTTCTAGGCTTGCTATTATGCAGCCACAGTCGCCGGAGATTACCGGTCAGGAAATGGGCTTTTCTCCTGGTCAGATTGTTGACAACATCACCCGTGAGATTTATACTGACTATGTAAATCCACCTTGGCTAACTGGTAAGGTGAAAGCAGACAAGTTGTCTCCGGTGTATTGTTGTCTTATCGTGCCGATTTTCAAACTTCCTTCTGAATTCATTAAGTGGATCAAGAAGGATGAACAGGAACCCGGTGGCGACCAATGGGAGTGGAAGACTCTCGATCAAAATGATCCTCGTGTGCGTGAAGGCGTGTGGGCACCAATCGGTACGTTTAAGGGTGACAAGCCTCCGGTTACGTCTAATATTAACATGTTGTGTTTAGTGTTGGATGCTGTTACTGGCCTTGCTAAGTCGTCATTTATCGTTGCGACGTTCACACGTACTTCGTTTTCCACTGGAAAGAATCTCGTAACTCAGTGTAAACAACATGGCTTGGGTGATCTTCCTTACTGGGGTAGAACCTATTGGCTCTACACCAAGATGGAAACGCGCATGGTTGGCAGCACTGAGTCGACGTACTGTATTTACAAGATCGCTAAGGGTCCATCGCTTGAAGCGGTGAACAGTAAGGCAGGTCAAACTATTAGGCAGTTTGCCTTGTGGCTTGCTGATCCAGAGCTTGGAAGGGTACGTCAGGAGAGCTTGATTAACAGCGCCGAAATTGAAGGCGGCGAAAGTACGGGAACTGAGAGTGCTAATAAGGAAGGCGATGATCCGTTCGCCAAACAGCAAAGTAGTCAAGAGGACGGTGCGAAGAAGTTTTAGGTAGGTTTTCAGTGGACTTTCCACTGGAAATTTTAACACCCCAATTTCATGGAGAACTCTGGTATGACTATTTCAGGTAGTGCGGAAGATGCGATACGCAACTTAGCCAGGACGGCAATTGATGCACGTATGCATCTGGATGACATTTTCGTTAATCTCGAAAATAACGTTCGCGAGGAGTACGACGAGGACGAACTAGAAAGTTTGCGGGCCAACGTCGAGGTTGTTGGCGGGCTTCTTGTTTCACTGCATGTTGTCGAGGTTGAGCCGACCGACATTACGGAAGGAAAGAGCTACGCTTTGGTTTCTGGCTTCCGGCGAACGATGGTATTGCAGGAACTCGGCGAGTCTAACCCTGACTTCCTTGAAGATGTTCCGGTACGTATCATCGAACCGCGAACAAGTGGCGGATTGAAGCTGTCACAATTGATCGAGAACATTCAGCGCTCAAACCTGACGCCGCTGGAAAAAGCAATGGGATTCAAGCAGGCCATGAGTGATGAGGTTGCCGGTTTGTCCCAAAAAGACGTTTCTCGTTTGCTGGGTATCAGCGAAACGGCTGTATCACAGCACCTGCGTCTACTCGACTTGCCTGATCTGATTAAAGACATGTTGGACGAGAAGCAAATTTCGTTCTCACATGCACGCACTATTATGTATCAGGTGCCGCAAGATCAGTGGCCCACCGCTGCTAAACTCGCAGCTACAATGACGATCGGCGATTTTGTTCGCCGGGTTGAATCTCGTTATGGTCCGCGAGAAGACGGTGAAGGTACTGATAGCGATGCTGGCGCTCCTGAACAAACTGTGCAGCGTGCAGCTAGCATGATTCGCGCTCAAAAGCTGAAGAAGGTATATCTTCCATACTTCCATCAGCAGTACAAGGACGCGAAAACCGCCGAAGAAAAGGCCAAGTGGGCTCTGCGACTTGATACAATCAAGTGGATGATGCAGGATTCGACCACGACCCTTGCTGCGTTGGTCAAGCCATACGAAGAGCAGATGGCCGCAGAAGAGGAAGCGCAATCTGCCTCTAAGAAGGTCGATCAAGCTGTGCAGAAGTACATGCGTGAGCAGATGTCTGACCTTCGGAAGTTACGTAAAGCCATACCCGATGATGGCCAAACAAAGACTACGCTTACTGAAGACTTGGCTGTGATTCGTGCCGCAGTTACCAAGCTGATCTCGGAGGCGGATTACGAAAAGCGTGTCGGGTTTACACTGGAAAGTGTTGATACGTTCATGGAGATTTTGGCGAAAACATGGGCCGACGACCTCAAGAAGAAGGAAGAGGAGCGGCAAAAGCGTGCCAAGAAGAAGGCGATAAAGGAAGCGGCAGATGCAGCAGCAGCAGCCGCAAAGAAGAAAGACGAAGCCAGTGATTCGCCTGGGGGCGAAGCTGCCACTGGATAAGTCTTGTTCTTCGGTGCAGCACGGAATGGTTTCCGTGCTGCACCGATACTTTTTTTACATTCTTTTAGCAGCAGCATACCAATGGTTCCCCCAGACCCCCAGGTTCTATTATGTCAAGGAAGTCATCTGTCCCTAAAGGGAGACGGGTGCGTTCTGCTCCTACACTACTAATATTGAAACATAGAATTGCAGACGGCCCACTAGACCTGCAAACAGCAACCGAAGATCAGTTAATTAGGGCGTATTACGCGGATGGAAATAAAGCAGCAAGAGAATACTTAGTTTTAGCTATTCGTGAGTATGCTAACTCTATAGCAGACGTATTTTTCTTTCACCGCATGCCAGAGTATTCTCTGACTAGCAGGGAAGATTTGCGAAGCTGTGCTATTGTTGGCGCTCTTGATGCGATGCAGCGATTCAACTTGAAGTATAACGTGCCATTTCGTGCGTGGTTGCGTAACAGAATTACAGGTGAAATACTAGATGGCTTGCGTAGATTGCAGGATTATCCGCGAGTCATAGCTAAAAATCGCCGCGAAGTTAAGCCACTCATTGCTAAATTAAAACATAAGTTGCACCGCAACCCCACAGAAGATGAAGTCTGTCTGGAGTTTGGGGAAGATTTGCGGAGTATCATTACAGATCCGCTTTTTCAATCTGGTGTTTACAACCAGTGTAGAACGTCACGCGACGATGGCGATTCTGATGATGCGAATGTTCTTAGTCAAGTCGTTGATAAGCGATGTCATCGACCAGTAAGCGTCGTCGTGGATATTGAAAAGATTATCCATGGCGTTTTTCTCAGGGCTGACCGCGAAGACCTCTGGCTAGTAATCTATGGTTACTATTTCTACGGGTTGAACAATTCTAAGATTGCAAATGCAGAGCGTTGCAGTGTGTCTACGATTGTTAACCGCCATCACGAAGCGTTGCGCTTGCTGCGTGACAGCATGTCCAGAGAGGGTTGGGAAGAACTTCTCAAGTAGGGTAGAATCGTGGGTATAGATAAAATAAGAACGAAAGGTGCATTCCCTAGCGGTAAGGTGTATACCGCAAAAGCGGTGTTGGATCGTGTTGTATGGGAGAGCGACAAGGGAAATTTTGCTATTTGTAAATTCACTGGCGTTGAAACTATGTCAAAGTTTATTGCAAAGGGTGTGTTATTCCCAAAGGTAGTTGGTGGTGTGTATGTGCTTACTGGAACTTTCCAGTGGAATGTTCAGTTCAACCAAAACCAGTTTCAGATACAGAAGTTCGAGTACACTGACACTCGCACTACTGATGGTTTAATAAACTACCTAAAGAGTGAAGCACCAGGCATTGGCCCGAAACTTGCTACTGACATAGCGTGTTTGCTTGGTTCTAATGCAATCGATCTTATAGTAAAAGATTCTAATGCATTAGTTGACGTGCCACACTTAGGACCAGTTAAAGCTGAGAAGTTACGAGAGTGGGTACTGGCTGAAAGAAAGCATTCTGCGATAAGGGGCAAGTTGTATGAAATTGGTTTAACACAAGGGCAGGTAGGGAAGTTTTTATCACACTTTGGTGATAGTGCAGTTGAAAAAGTAAGGGAAGATTGCTTCTCACTTATAGAGGTAGACGGCATTGGCTTCTTAACTGTATGTAAGATTGCTGATATGCTCGGAGTACCAACGGCAAATCCACAACGCATACGCGAGGGTATCAAGTATGCAATGGGTGAATTGATGCAACAGGGGCATGTGTTTGTAACATGGCATGTGTTAGTTTCGCGTGCTACAAAATTGTTATCTGTACCAAAGAACAATGTAATAGAGGAGATCAAAACATTAGTTGATAAGGGAGAGCTTGCGATGGGGGATGATGACCCAGTTAAGTTTACTAAACACGTTGAACTATTCAAGGAGATTCAAGACCATGACCAACACAGACCAAGTGAGAACGAAGAAGAGACGTGTGTCGTCTGATGTACGACAGCGCAGAACGACGATCCATAATTACCAGAAACAGGCTAACGCTACATCTGGTACTTCCGGAGAGATAGACGCTGAAATGCTTGCTCGTGCGTCGAATGCTGCTGATTTGTTAATGTTTCATTTCAAGAAACTTGCAAAAGTCTGTATTGAAATAGACAAAGTTAAGCGGTATATTTTCTACGGGGATAAAACACAGGAGGTCGGCATCTTAAATAGGCGCACTGAAGTGTCTGGTCCTGGTAGGAAAGTCGGCAGTTTAACCATCATGGAAACGTTAAACTTTCAGAAGCTTGCTCGTCATATACACGGCGTTACTGGTGTGTGTACTGAGGCTGGTGAGCTAGCCGAGTCTGTGATCGGTTGTCTTTCCAGTGGAAAGATCGATGAAGTTAATTTCAAGGAAGAGCTTGGCGACCTTGAATGGTACATTGCAGAGTGTGCTAATGCAGCATACATATCGCTGCTTGAAGTGTTGACGAGCAACATTAACAAATTGCGTAAGCGATACCCCGAAAAGTTTGGAGTGGATGAAGCGCTGCATCGTGATCTTCATGCTGAGCGTGACGCGCTGATTGATGATGATGATGAGTTAAATGAACCTAACTTGCGTGATGCGCTCATTGCTGTTGATGAACAGGATGAAGACCCTGAAGCGGAGCGTGTTGCTTTTGGTGGCCCAATGAATGATGAAGAACAACCTGGACCTGGCTTGGGTAATGACTTTGATTAAATAGGGTAATCTTTCCACTGGAAATTTCAAAGAACGAAAAGGAGTGGTGTTATGAATTCCGAAGAGCTACTACGTGACAATGATCGTTTGCGAATTCTGAATGGACGACTTGTCAGGTTTTGCTTAGACAAAGGCATGACGGCCGAGCAAGTTAACGTAATTGCGGAAGACATGGATCGACCATTGCCTTACCTAGTAGAGTTACAGCCAGCACAAGAAGGCGGTGCTGCTATTGAGGCTGAGTTGCGTCGTGAGTTGGATGCAATGAAGAAGGTGCTTAAGGGAAATGAAGACAACGCGCGTTCTATCTTAACGGAGCGCAGTGACTTCGAGACTAAGCTAGCTGTACTTCATGGTCAGGTTTCTGCTATGAAGCAGACTAAATCTGATCCACAGGTCGAAACAGTAGCCGCCGAAGGCGCACACCCGAAGGTGACGTCTCAATCCGACGATGAGTTGCCGGAGGCTCACGCCCAAGGGCGGCCTGAACCGGCCCCGGCACCGCCACCGATTGATCCAGAATCGGATGATGTGTTTTCCAAGCCACCCCAGCGAAGAGGTTTTCGCTAAGAAAGATATGTCATGGGAACTGCCAAGGCAGTTCGCATGTAATCGAGGATGCCATGGCTACAGAGTTTTATTTGCCGAACTACTTTGCTGCTGAACACGAAACCGCTGCGTATATTGCACGGTTAGTTAAGCAGCCATGTAAATCTATTGAGTCGGTAACAGAAGGGCTGTCGCATAAGCAGCCGAACGCTGTAGCTATGGCATGTAATAAGCCTCTATCTCTCTTATATGGTCCGCCTGGAACTGGCAAAACCACAACACTTAGGTGTATCGTTCAGTCATTTCAAAATGCTGGACTGTCAATTTTAGGGATTTCGCCAACAGGCAAAGCCAGTAAGAGAATGGATACAGTTATTAACGATGGTCGTGATAACAAGATTAAATGCATGACAGTGCATCGTGGCATGAGATATAATCCAGCCATGAATATTTTTGGGATTAACAGATTTGCGCCATTTGAGTATGATGTACTCATCATGGATGAATGGTCGATGCTGGGATGTTTGTTAAATCGTGATTTTCTTTCCAGTGTAAACTCAAAGCGTACACGTGTGTTATTTTGTGGTGACCCATGGCAGTTACCGAGTGTCGAGCCGGGGAACACTGCTAAAGACATGGTTATGTCTGGTGTGTTGCCAAGGACAGAACTTGATTTTGTTTTTCGTACTGGCAAAAATAGTGGAATTGCATATAATGCACAACGTATTTTACAAGGAGAAAACATTGTTAAGATTGACCCCCGAACCGGTGAAAACTTTAACGATTGTTTCTTTGTACCAACTAGGAGCGAAGAAGATACCTTTCAATGGATCATTGACAACGTGTCTGAAAAAATCCCAAGAGCTAGGGGTATTGATCCCGTTACCGATATTCAAGTGCTGTCACCAGGGAAAAAAGGTACAGTAGGTACAGAAAATATCAACAAGGAACTTCGTGAATTACTCAACCCGGTTGGGCTTATTCACCAAAAAATATTCAAAGGCTTTCGCGCTAATGATCGGGTTATCAACAGAAAGAATAATTATCACTATGGCATTGTTAATGGTGATATCGGGATTATTAGTTCCATTGAAGATAAATCAGTTATCATTGAGTTTGGGGCTGGTGCTGGTACTGATGGTTCAGGCCGTGTAGAAATAGCAAAGTCAGATTTTGAAAGTATTTACTTTGCTTACTGTAATACGGTACATACTTCTCAAGGAAGTGAGTACAATACAGTGGTAATGCCACTACATCGCTGTCATCATATACTCTTAACACGTGAGTTAGTCTACACTGCTTGGACGAGAGCAAAGAAATTGACCGTATTCGTTGGAGATCCAGGTGCGTTTGCTTATGCATTATCTAACAATGTGACATCAAAAAGAAATACTAATCTACAGTCAAGATTAAAAGATTTATTACCGCAGTTCAATCAAGACTGAAGATTTAGTGGATTCATCCATGGCTAATATAGATAGATTGAAAGCTGATATTGTAGCAAGTCTGGATATTCAGTCTTTCTACGAGAAGCATCTTAGTGGTCAGTCGCTGCGTGAAAAAGCAGATGGTTGGTCTGATCGTGTATTGTGTCCGATTCATAACGATCAATCTAAACCTAATTTTTTTGTTAATCTTCGTACTGGTGGATTTAAGTGTCATGCATGCGGTGCTTCTGGTAGCATGTTTGATTTTTGGTTACACATGGAGGGGCTGTCTATTGAGGATCGTACTAACTTCCAAAAGGCTTTAGTGGCACTGGCTACAGAAGCTAACATTGACGTAAAAGCATGGTCTGAAGATCCGAGCCGGAAATCTATCACTGCACCTGTCGGTGCGAGTACTAGACAAAAAAAAGATTATATACCTAAGGTTAATAAGGCAGATGCTAATGATGCAGTATCAAAGCCAATTACAATTGCAACAGTTAAAGGATACCACAAGGCTCTTCGTGCTGAACATTATAAGTTTTTGAATCAGCATCGTGGATTGCGGAAAGATACGATTGAAGAGTATCTTATTGGTTGGAATGTTGAGTCTTTTGGCAAAACTCCTGAAGGTGATTTTTTTAAGGGTCGTTATTCTATTCCAATTAAAGATAAGAAGGGGCTAGTCAGAAACGTTCGTAATTATTCTCAACGTTGTTCATCTGCATTTAAGATGATTAACACCAAGGGGTATGGTTCACCATCGAGATTATTTCCACTGGAAAGATTACTTGCAGAAGATTGGGAATATGTAGTTATCTGTGAGGGTGAGTGGGATGCTATCTTATTGAATCAAGAGTTAAAGAAGTTAGGGCTGTCTACATGGGGCGCGATGAGCGGTACTGCTGGGGCAAAGAACTTCGAGCCAGAATGGTTACCATATCTTTTTGGCCGCCATATTATGCTGTGTTATGATTGTGATGAACCTGGCAAAACAGCAGCAACAACTCATGCATCTAAATTTTTCTTGCCAGCCATTAAGGCGGGCAAGTTTAGGGAAGTGAAAATTGTTGATCTTGGTTTAGATGGATCGAAAGAATCAAAGGATATTACTGATTTTTTCCTAAAGGCAGGTTTTGATGCTGAAGATTTTCTTACGATTGCATCGGAATGTCCACCGCTCATTGCGGGTGGTGTTACACAGGATGAAGCTACACGCGAGGCTACAGAGGTTGATTCATTTGTATCGGCAATCAAGGATCGCCGGTATATTGATGAACGTGTAACAGTACCGTTAACGATTAGCGGTCAGTCCAATAGAACATATCATGCAGTAAGAAGTTACAAAGTTGTTGGCTGTCCGCTGATGGACTCAAAGTCCGGGGGTGAGTGTTGTCAGCGAGATAGCGGAGAACAGCTTGTGCCATACGGCAATGAGTTGTTTATTCAATCATGCATGGCTCCGAAGGCTGTAATACAGAAGGAACTTGCGAAGGTTGCGTGTACACATGGACAGAAGTGTTCGTGTGAACCAATCAGAAAAGTAGTCATGGAGCAGTTATTTGCTCATCAGGTAGTAAAGCGGTGGAAGACCGAAGAGGATGAATTAGGTAGAATGCAGAATGCTCAAGAGTTAATACAGGCTCCGATTTATGTACTGCAACCGCCCGATAATCTGGAGATTGGTCCGCAGAACTACATGGCTACTGGATGGATACGGACAGACCCTAATACACAATCAGCCACTCTCTTTGCTGAAACTCTAGTGCCGCTTGAAGATGATTGGAAAAAGTTTACACTGGAAAGAGAAGAACACAGGAAAGCTATTGAAGAGATAAAGAAAGACTGGACTGTTGATGAAATAATTGCATCGATAACAAATCATGTCACTAAGATTTATGAGGCTGATGATATTCTGTATGCGATTCTTTTGTCATATCTTAGTCCTTTGTGGATGTCATTTAATGGTTCACTAATGCGTGGATGGATTAACTCTGCAATTATTGGTGATTCCGGTACTGGTAAAAGCGCAACATATACTAAAATCTCTGATTGGCTAGATCTTGGAGATTTGTTTTCGGTTCTTAGTGGAACTAGAACAGGACTGCTCTATGCTATTAAACAAAAAGCAGGCGAGTGGCATGTTTCGATCGGACGATACGTGCAAGCTTCAGGCAAAATTATTGCAGTCGATGAGACACAAGAGACGACTCCGGAGGACATTAAGCGAATGGCTATTGCTATGGATACTGGCTGGCTTGAGGTATCGCAGGTTGCGTCTGGTGGATACCGTACTCAGACTCGCACAATTTTTATGATGAATCCAAAAATGGGGCGGACGATTAGTGATTATTCGTTTGGGTGCGAGGCGCTTAAGGAATGTTTTGATCCAATGTTTATTCGTCGATTGGATTTAGCAGTCTTTACTACTAGTAATCACGAGTATGAATTTTACAACCAGGCTGGGGATAAGCCAAAGGATGCGAGCGCTAAAGTATTGTCTGCAAGATTATTTAAGGCTCTTGTTCATTGGGCGTGGACTCGTAAAATAGATAATATCTTATGGTCTCAGTCTGCTACACAGCACTGTCTTGAGAAAGCTACATTTATGTCTGGCGTATATGGATACGCTGATGATATTCCATTGGTGAGCCCACAAGACTTTCGGAATAATCTTGCTAGATTATCTGTTGCGTATGCCATTCTTGATCGCAATTTTACTGATGATCTTGAGTCAGTGAATATTGAAAATCGGCATGTAGATGCGATGGCTAATCTTGTAGATGCTATCTATTCGTCTACTGCTTGTAATCTGAAGCAGCGCAGCAAGCAATCTAGGCGTAAGAATGCGCTAGAGGATTACGAAAAGATACGCGATAATTTCAATCAGATAATAGAGAATGCTAAGTCGAATCGCAGTAAATTTTATCGAGAGGGCAATCATTTTGTGCAGCTTTTACTTTTATTACAACAGCTTGAGTATATTCGCAAGAAGGATCTGCGTGAACAACTTAACATTAAGTTGCCTTGGGTGCAGAAAAAAGTTGCAATTCTTCAATCATATAGCCTATTAGAGGTTAGCCGCTCGGGATATAAGACAACACGGAAATTCAATTTGTTTATGCAAGAGTGGCAACAAGAGGCTGGCATTGAAGAAATGCTGGAAAGTGTACATACACAGATAGGTGCATCAATGATTGAAGATTCGTATGACCATGAGAATTACGGCCACAACGATGATGGATTGTCTATTGATTACGAAGAGGACTATCGTCCGAGTCGGCAAGCTAACTTTGGAGACGATGTTAGTATTATTGAAGACAATTTAGATGATCCATTTGCATAGGTGTATTATGAAAGTTACGCAAGACAAACTTGAGATGACTGTAGTTGAAGGAGTTTCCAGTGGAAAGTCTACTTTTGCAATTCGCGAGAATCAACGTGCAGTCCATATAGATCAAGACCAAAGTCAGTTTGTGACTGATGACGGAGCCGTATACGCAGAGAAATATGACTGGAGTTTAGTATCAACTGTACGCGAGGCGTTGCTTGGGCGTGCGTGTGGCCGGAAGGTACTTTCTCCAAGGGAGGCTGATGTTGCTGCTCGGCAGAAAACAGATTTGAATTCACTGTTTTTAAGTGAGGCTTTGCTTGGTAATATGCACTGCTACATAATGGAAGGGCAGCCTGGTCGAGCGGCTGATGGTAAGCAAGGAAAGGATTTATGGTATTACCGTAAGCGATGGAACGATGGTGTGCGTTGGCGCAGGATGGATCGTGGGGATGATTCTGAACAAAATACAGCAAGGGCAGATTCGTTGATGGGTGAGATTCAAGACATGATTGAAAAACAATTTAACTTACCAATGTGGTTAAGTGAACAAACTCGTGGTTTTGATATGGAGTTATTAAAACCGGAATACATGACATGGATACAATTTGAAACTGAACGTAAGAATCCAAAGCGATTTACTAAATCTTAGAGTAAAGGAAAGAGACCATGGAAAACTTTGACCACACAAAACAGATTGCTCATCGACCACATGAAGTTGTACAAATGTTCCCAGATTGTACTGCTGAACCAATGTGGAATACCTTTGCTGCCTTACGATCTGCTCCGTATTATGCGTTGCGATTGTTGGCTGGGGCTTCTGTTATAAAGCATCCATCTGGGATTGATGGATATTATAAGATGTGTTCTTTTGGGGAGGATTTCATCTTACCAGAAGCTAACTTTCAGAAGATAGATTTGTTGTATGTAGATTTTCTTCGTGCTTTCATAGAGCCGCGAGGTTATCGTGTGGAGTCATTTGTACATCTAATACAGCATGACTATAACCTTATGTTAGAGGCGGTTTCTTTTATGTCTGATCGCTTGAAAGATTTGCTTGCCGTGCCCGAGAATGTGCCACGCATTTATTGGGTTATTCCAGATGAGTGGGCTTGTGGTTATTTTCGTGCCCGGCTACCGATTGAGTATCTCAAGAAGAAGAACATCCTAATTGATGGGTTTACGTATACCAGCTTGAATGATATGTCGCATTACGATGTATTTGTTGTACATCGCATTCCTGCCGTTTATACGGCGACTATCATGCAGAAGCTTATGTTAGAACATAAGCTGATGGTGTATGACAACGATGATAACTTCCAGAAGATTCCCACCTGGAGTATCGTAAGGCAGAAGTTCTCCCCGTCTAGTCGTAAACGCGGCCAAACAATGCTTGATATTGCAACTGTGTGTACTGCCTCTACTGAAGATTTGGCAGTTGTTATGGGGGCCAGGGAGAAAACAACTGTACTACCGAATCTAATTAAATTAAAGGATTACAAGCAACCAGAGGACAGGCTGACAGTATCGGTGTCCAAGAATCGAATGACTGGTTTTCATGTAGCTACAGATGACAAGTCTGGTGATGTGCGGATAATTAAACACAAAACTGGCGCAGTTTTGAATACTTGCGATTTTGTTTTTGAGGACGAATATCGTCCTGTAAACATTGTGTGGTATGGTAGCAATACGCATGATGGCGATTTGCTTCAGATTGTTCGACCTGTACTGGATATCATGGATAAGTATGGTCTTGGTGTACGGTTTAAGTTTTTTGGTTATTGTCCTTATGAATTTATTGATGCTACGTTAGAGGCTGGTGCTTCTAAACCTGGCATAACAATCAAGGATGAATACAAGTGGGCTATGGAATATATTCCTGCTGTTGATTTTGTTCACTTCCATGACGTTCTCAGCAGTATGGAAACACATATTGGATTGTGTCCACTTGTTGAACATGAGTTCAATGCAAGTAAGTCTAATCTTAAAATTCTAGAGTTTGGTGCGGTTGGTGCGCCGTGTGTTGTTACTGATTTCGGAGAGTATGCTGACCGCAAAGCTATAAGTGATGACGAAGTTATTCGTGTTGCTGAGGGTGACCACGGTGGCTGGCTTAATGCTATCGATAAGCTTGTTTCTGACGATCAGTTACGGTACAAAATGGGCACGGCGTTAATGCAGAATGTACGAGCTAATTGGTCTTGGGATAATGACAATGCCAATCGTCGTAAATGGGATGCATTCTATACAGACCTTGCAGAACGTGCGTTAGTTAATCGTAATCAATGTTTCAAGGATCGACAGTTCATTATTGAGAAGGAAGCTGACGGTGCTGAGGGAATATAGTTCTGCAATTGTTATTGATTTGCCATCACGAGAGTTGTTGTTGGCTACTAGGCCACTGACCTTCTTTGCTGAACTTAAATACAGCGAAGAAGGTCATGTGTTTGATGTTTTTATGGATATGCATAACAACTCAGCGGTCACTGCTATCATACAGGATCATTTATGTCTTGGTCGCTGCTTGTATGACCTGCCGGCTTATAGTGTAGATAAATATTTATTTACATTAACTCTTGATTGGCGTGAATTATGTCACAATGCTGATGCGTGTCACTATACAAAGTATCTTTCAGACCACTTGAATGTTAAGGCTGACAGCTTACTGCCGTTGTTGAATTTTCCGAATAGCGCAGAGGGCAGGCTTTGTGAAATCAGTCAAGCACTTCGAGCTAAAAGGCTTCCACCACAAGACAACGGGTACGTAATGATCGTACCAGGCTTCAATGAGTATGCATGGCCAGCAGAGAAATGGCAAGAATTTATTTTGTGTTTTTGTAAGCGTTCTAAACTGCCGGTGATTTTGCCGGTTAACTTGCTTACAAAGCGTGAGGTAGATGCCTTTGGTGGATATTGTATCTTGAAACACATGGAGTCGATATGGGAACTGGCATGGTTTGCGTCAAATGCAAGAGCTATCTTTACAGTGGAAAGTTGGTTTGCACATTTTGTCGCTACACTTGACGTTCCGCTCTTGATACTTGGATTGCGAAAAGACATTCGTGGGTTTCAGTATCAGCACCATGCGATACAGTATATCATTGGCCCACCAGTGCATTTAAGGTCTGAAGATGTCTTATTGGAGGCAGTTAAAGTTTCGCAAATATACGATCTTATGCGTTGATCCTGGTATTGTGGCTACTGGGTATGCTATCTATACTCATACGCTACGTAAAGGTCAACCATCTAGGGTGTTGATTAAAAGTGGCTTAATCAGACCTAGCAACAAAGAAGTAGATATCAATGCTAGAGCTAGTTACATTGGAGAGTCGCTGCAATGTATCATCCGTGAGATTCAGATAGATCGTGTCTATGTTGAGCAGCCGCCTCTAACTATCTTTTATGCCAAGAAGCTTTCTAAAGACGGAATCATTGCTAGGGCGCAGTCAGTCTTCAAGACATTTGCCGTGGCGTATATGATTCTTGGCATGTTGTATACAATACATACATGTACCATTCTGCCGGTTCAATGGGAGCCATCTCAAAAGAAACGCGGTGTTATGAAGATTAAAGTTTGGTCGCTGCGTAATGCGAACAAAATTATTAAAGCGATAGGTGTGCAGTCTAAGAAGAGTTTGCATACGAAGCTTGATGAAAATGAAGCTGATGCTATCAATATTGGCGATGTCGTTCTTAGTAGATTAGAAAGTGGTGAATGGCAATGAGTGGCAAGCGACCAGTTAATCCTTGCACCGTTAAGCGAAAATGCATGATGTGTAAGGATGTCGACCTCGGGGATAGGCCAACGATGTGTAAAGCGTTGGCTTGTGAATTTTACATTCCATGCTCAAAGTGCGGCATGAATGCTGATGGTATAGACCCAGATATTGGGTGGTGTGAAAACGAACACTGCAAACATATCAATAACATCATGGAAGTTGTGGCTGTTGAGGTCATTGATGGTCATGAAATACGAGCATACGACACAGGTCCGAATGAAACAGAAGATGTATTATCTTCAGTAGTTTCCACTGGAAAGAAGCGGCGTAAAATTACACGTCCGGGTGTTCCGCCAGATGAGTTAGAGGATTACGAAAGGGAATACTACTTACATCGCTGGGAAGAATACGAAGGTTATTACCGCGATCCGGTAGCGTATGTGACATGTCACTATTTGATTTTAGAAGAAATAAAGTTATCATACATCATGGCGGAGGTACTCCAAAAGCGTGGTGAAGCGCTGGCTGATAAAGAGACTGAGAAGTCGCACGTTTATAGTAGTATTCGCAAGCTAAAAGAACAGTTGCCAGAAAAAGAGTCAGAGCGACTCAGTGACGATCAAGTTGCATTGGGGATGATTTATGATAAATACTGCGAGGTTAATAAAAAGACAAGAAGCTCTGAAGTAATTCGTGTCTTAACTCCCGAGGCAGTTGCGTTAGCTCCAACACTACCATTTAAGTTAGATCCTGAACGTATGTTACGTTTATGTGGATTCTCGTTAGTGGAGGCACAAGATGCAGCACAACGTGTTTTTAACGCTAATGAGATTGAGATGTCTGGATTGAGTATATTGGAGTTTCTTGGGTTTAAAGTGAAAGAGAAATATGCCATGCCATTTGATTCTGACATGCATGACATTAACGCAGATGAACATAAAGATACTGACGAGGGGCTAGAGCCAAATGGCTGAAAAGAGAACTTGGAGGCTTGATAGAAAGTTAACGGCTACAATGGTCGAAGACTTTATTTGTGATCCTATTTTAGGCGCAAAGGTATTATTGAATTTACAGGTTCCTCCGCATGAAGAGTTGCGTATTTTGTGGATGTGGACGCATTATTACACTAATGATGACTCTGGCTTTTCCACTGGAAAGTCTTTCAATCATGCTGTGATATCTGCATTACGTTCTATTCTTTTTCCTGGCAGAGTATCTGGTGTGTTGTCTAAAACGTATGCTCAAGGCAAGCTGATCTTTACAAATTTTGATCGGTGGTATGAGACTTGTCCAATTTTCAGGTGGTGCATTAAACATAAAGGTGGAAAGCCACAGCTTATTCATGGCTCCGATGCGCATGTTGCTACATTTCGTGGTGGTTCCACTATCAGGGTGTTGCCACCTAACTTTATGCAAGACGCAGAGAGACTGCGTTCAGAAAGATGGAATGATGGATACTTCGATGAATGGACTACGTTTGGAAATTACGAAGCTTTCAACAAAACAATCATTGGACGTGTCACCAGAGAGAATTACTTTCCTGATTGCCCTATTCGCCAGAATCACATCCACCTTTCTTCCACGCCAAACTTTACCCATCATCCCTCATACACGATGGTACGTCGTATTCAGCGTTTAATTTCCAGTGGAAATTTAGATCATGGTCGTTTTACGTGTAATTATCGACACATTCCAGATACCAAAGAATGGAAGTGGCTTATTAACCGCAAGGTGATTTTCACCATGCAGACTAGCTTGCCACCGGGGGTCGTTAAATCAGAGATTGATGGAATATGGCAACGTGATTCGTTGTCGTTTTATTCCAGTAAGAAATTGATGGAAGTTCGTTACGAGTCAAAAGTTATTCAAAAACGCATGCATGAATCAGACATTTACATTGCTGGGTTTGATGTTGCTAGGGGATCGCAGCGTACATCAGAAGGTGACGACTTTGCATTGTCTGTGTATAGGATATTTGGTGAGCATTCAGTGCCTCATCATTGTTTAACAGTACGATATAATAACATTACAGCAGAACAGATGGCTGCTGTTGTACAAAAATATCACTTACAATTGGGTTTTCGGATTGTTGTTTATGATCCAGGTGGCGGTGGTTTATTCGTGCGTGATGAGCTACGTAAAGACCAAGTAACCATAGGAAATATAAAAACTACTGTAACTCCTATCGTGGAACTTGGTGATACTAGTGGAGTTATGGGTGATGTGATTTTGATTCCATTTAGGAGGGCACATCCTTATGTTAAGCAAATGTGGGGCACCATGCAATCAGACAGCGTGATTGTCAATCACATGCATCGATCTATGAAGGCTGCTATTGAAACTCGCAATATTATTTTAGCTGGTGAATGGAATGGCTGGGAACAGGAAGGCACAGCATGGGATGTGGATGCAAAACGTGAATGGTTAAATCGTAATGTTGGAATGTCTGATTCTGCGCGCTTATTAGCTGAGATGGATTTAGCTGTTAGTCAGATTGTTTTGGTAGATGTCGCTCGTGATGGTAACGGAGAAGCAAAGCTTGATACGTTTGGTATGTATCGTTTTAAGTCTAAGCATAAAAAAGATTCTGCTTATAGTCTGATCTATGCTTATGTTGGTTATTTGTTATGGGCATTTCTTAACGGTGTTGGTATGTCCATGTCGGGTGCTGATGGTTCAGATTCTGTTGTTTCTGTAAATGAGATTTGAAAGACATATATACCTTGTCGATAAAGAAATAGAAAGGTGCAATACCATGATAGAAATACGTCTTAAGCATCGCCTTAATACATCCGTCACAGCGTCAGCTTCACCTTTACGATCTGCGGTGGGCTCCGAAATAGCTTTTACAGTTTCTAATCCGCTAAATGACCCTGAGCTATATGGTGGCCTTATGGGTCGGCTGGGTAGCGGCGTGGATAATCGTGTTGGCTCTGGTGCTGTAGAGCGGATTCGTTTATTAGCTTGTCCGACTGATAATCGATTACAAATCCAACGTTCACAGCTATGGCGAGAAGAAGATGAGCTTGTAGGTAAGCTTGTTGGTGTGCAGGTAGACTTTGCGTCATTGGGGATGTCTATTCGATGCCAACAACCAGAGGGTTCTTCTCTTGCGAAAATTCTTTCCACTGGAAATTCCGAGGATAAAGGTAGTGGAATTCCTAATGATAAATCTCCTCTTGACTTGACTGCCGAACAGAAAACTGAGCTTTTGGATGTAATTAACTTTCAGCAGACATTAAATACTATTCAATCGAAGTGGGACTTCAATGGGTTAATTGAAGATTTGCTGCGAGATTGGTTCACGACGGATAGTATGATTTTGTATTGGAAGGTTCGTAAGCAGGCTGATGGCGAGGTAAAAGATGGAGATACTAGCATTCCTGTATTTGGTACTCGCAATCTCTTGCTGCCGAATGTAATAAATATTTGTGCTATTGATCCAGCGGCTGTAGATTGGGACAATTCGCTTGGTGTTGATCGTATGAAAGTCTTGATTGGCGTCAAGCTTAAAAAACGAATTCAATCCGCTATGGCTAGGAAAACTCCAGAGGGTAAACGCCAGGCAATTGAAACATTACTTAATGAGGGCATTGAACAGAAATGGATTGATGCAGTTCTGGCTGGGCACAAATTTGTGCGGTTGAGTAATGACGATGGTGAATACTGGATCGTGAAGACTAAGGGCCGCAGGCAAAATGGACTAACATCACCGTCTATGAAAGCTATTTTCCTTCCGCTAGAAAGCCGAAAGGCTTTACGTGAGGGTGATTTTGCTGCATCGTTTATGATGAAGCATTTCATTTTGCACATTACTGCTGGTGAATCTATTACTCAAGGCCCTATGGCTGGGAGTAAACAAAACTGGGCTAAGCAAAAAGAAACCGATGCGCTTTTAGCATCTGTTTCGCACACGAGCCGTGCTACACGCATCGCAACAAATCATACTGTTAAATTTACATTTGTTTTTCCACCAAAAGAAATGTTTGACGGAGCAAAGTTTTCTAAGGTTGAATCACAAATATTTACATGGGCAGATGTGACTGCGGTTCTAATGTTTGGTGGTGGTACTGGTGGAGACAACCAGAAGACTGGTACGGGTTTTATTGGTATCAAAAAATTAGTTGCAAAATTACAAAAAGCAAGGAATGGAATTAACTGGATCTTGCAAGAGTTTTTCAGCCACGAAACTATAACGTCGAACTTATCTGCTCCTGGTGATTGTCAGATTATGCTTACGTTTGACGAGAATGCATTAAAGGAACCACGCCAGTTGCTTGATGAAATTAAGTACTTAGTGGATGTGGGAATTGAAGATGTCAGAACTGCGGCGCGTGAGTTAGGCAGGAATGCTGATGCGCTTTACGGCGGTAAAATGCATACGAGAGCAGAAAATGCTCGCCTTGGTGTTTGGGAGCCTATTGTTTCTCAGCCTGGAGCAAGGCAGGAATCTGACCCTGCTAACGACGATAGAGGGCGACCTCCTAACAGTGATACTACTCTTTCGGAAGAAAGTAGAACAAGGACTAGTCCACCAACATAAGTAACATATACTTTCCAGTGGTCACGGAGTTATCACTGCAAACTGTTTCGCAGTTTCCAGTGGAAATTAACATAGGGAGATTGTAATGTCTTTTACGTTTAATGATTTCATTCACGCAAAAGTACCCAAGCTTGGGCAGCGTGAAAATTTTTCCAGTGAAATCGCAGCATTGAATCCAATGTCTCCTGAAGATGTTGTGGCAATGTTTCCTGGTGTTAAGTTGACAGAAGGTGATAGCGTGGTGTATTTTCCGTTGAAAATGTGCCACTCATTGCCAACGGTTAATAAGCGTGGTCGATGTTTTACGGCAAAGACTCTTGCAAATAGTTTTGCGTCGTCAGTCGATAGCTTAGTAAATCGTGAACATTTAGTTTCTGCCAATAATGGTTTAATTCCTCCTGGTACTGGCGATCAAATTATTGGCCATATTAAAGCTGCTACCTTTGGGGATACTGGGTTCGACATTGCATCTATCAGTGATGCACCGAAGACACCAACACCACTATTTGCGTTAGCTGCTTTGTATCTGCGAGCAAAAGGTGTACCGCAGATGGTTAGCGAGTATATCAGTGGCGAGCAGAAATGGCAGACCTCAATGGAGTGTGGCCATTCATGGAGTGAAGCTTGTTTACTTCATAGGGGTGCATTTATTCCAATTGCAGAGGCTCCAGGCCCTATGCTAGAAGGTATTTCTGCTGGTGGAATACGTCAATACGATGGGGCAGATGTTGCTGCTGTACTGGGTGGTCAAGATGGTCATGTTGATTTTTGGGGTTTGGCCTTTACTACTGCTCCTGCTGATGAGGGTGCGGAATTACTGAGTGTTGTTGGTGGTCTTAGCCGCGACTTAGCGTCGAAGAAAATCTTCCATATTCCATTGCATGCATTTAGTTTGCAAGGAAAATCTGCTAGCTTGGAAGTAGCTTCAAAGGTTGTCGATAAAAAGATTACAGAACTTGCGAGTATCACAATTATTGGTGAGACTGAGGCAAGTGACCCCGACCATAAGCACATGATCCTCTCTGATTTGACGATCGTGCCGACTGACCATGACCATTGGCTTGACTCGAAAAACCTTAGTCGTGGTACACAGCCGACTCTAACAGGCGCAACTAGTGTTTATTTCACTAGGGTTGCCAGCGCAGTATTGAATGAATATGATCGAAACTACGTAGAAATTCCTCATCTTCATTTAATTAACATACCCCTTAAAGGTAAATTCGCCGCACCTGAAGTTTCCACTGGAAACACAACTGGCGATAGTTCAAGTGAAATCTCAAACGAAGGAGATGAAGCGATGTTAAAGGACATTTTGGCAGAGCTGAACAAGCTTTCCGAAGTAGCGAGCAAGCGCGGAAAAGACGACGAGAATTTCAGCGACTTCTCGAAGGATTTTGCAACCGCAATGAAGGAGATCAACGAGGTTGCTTCTCAAGACAGTTTTGGGAAATCTGTTGATGCGGAGATTGCCAAGAGGATCGAAGCAGGTACACTGCTTACTAAAGAGACTGCTGACACAGCGGTGGTTGAAGCGGTCAAAGAAAAAACAGAAGAACATGAAGCGGAGAAAGTTTCTGCTGTAAAGCGTCAGCAGCGGATCGACAAGATTAGTGAAGCTGGGATCAATTTGGATTTTGAACTCGTTTCCGCCGAGAACGATGGTGATGCTGTTACTATTGGCACACATCTTGGCACCATTGGTCTTGATGATGCTGGTGACAAAGAGTTTACAATTCAGTTCAGCACTTGGGTGAAGCTGGTCGATGCTGCTAAGCAACAACAGGAAGCCACTACTGTGGTGGAACAGACGCCCGCAAGAGAAGCTGCTAACAAGCCCAAGAAGAAGCAGTCCATCATTGCTACTGTTGGTGGTGCCACAGAGCAGACACCTGCCGGGACATCACAAGAAATTGCTTCGGCTTCTCCTCTGTTGGGCCGCAAACTATTTCGTAACTAGATATCGTTAGTGTCACTTGTGGGACTAGTTTCCACTGGAAACTCAAAACAAACTAGGAGACCAAGCTAATGTACAAATCTGACACATTTCAATGGGTTTGGGGGAAGTGGGACCATTATGGTACGCTGAAGACCACCCTTCTTCCGATTGCGTCTGGTGCTGTTGTTCCTCGCGGTACGCATCTTGATATTGCGTCTACTGATGAACATGAGGCGGCGCTTGGCAGCGGTAATGCTATCGGCATTATGGTTCAAGACCTTGACGAAGAAGGATTAACTGGACTGCAAGGCTTTCAGGATTTCACCATCGGAAAGGTGGACAGAAATGTCAAGCAACCGCGTCCAGTATCATTGCGCGTACCACACATTGGTGCGATGTTGGAGTTCGAGGGCCTCGGTACTCTTGGCGTTGGCAATCTGGTTGTTACCAGTGGTACTGGTTCGATTAGTGCTTCGACAGCTAAGAGAACTGAATTGTCTGTCACTATGGGGTCGTTGCGTGTCGCGCAAAGCGGAGACACTGTTTTGTATCTCATGGAGAAGTCTGACGTTACTCCCTTTACGAGTGGCAACATTCGCGTTCGCGTGAAGGCTGTCGGTCACTACCTGAACCCTTAGTGGCTATGTCAGCTTAGGCTGACTTTCCACTGGAAATTTTATTTGAGAACAAGGAGATTTTTCGATGGCAACGAAGAGTAAGACAGATACACCGCATGAGCAGCGTATGAATGCGCAGTTCCCTAGCAAACCGGGTTGCATCACGGCAACTCCGTTATCTGTTGATATTGCGAGTGTGCGACGTGGAGAACATGCTCCGAGCGAAGTGCCGTGGTTGTTACCTGCTAACCGTGCAATTCTCAATCGACGATCTGAGATTGCATCTGAAACTCGCTTTGATCGGAGCAACCCGGCGGATATGCGTGAATATTCTGATCGAATTCGCGCATCGCTGAATAACCAAGACGCCGCCGCCGATCTTGCTGCTTATCGCATCTTTGAGTTAACGAGTGATGTGATGGCAAGCCCGTTTGCTCTTGGTGCTTTTCAGGGCATTAACCTTAGCGATGATGAACTGCCTGGCATCATTCGTCCAAGAAGCCGTAACTATCAACGGTTCACAATTCGGACCATTGGGCAAGACGGCGGCTCTCGTCAAGATCAAATCAAAACCACGAAGGCATTCAGTGCCTATGAAATGGATTTGATTTCCACTGACAAAGTTGAGTACAATCTTTACGATATCCAGCAAGGCGACGTGGAAGGTGTCGAAATAGCAAACAGCGCGCTTGAATACGACATGGACATGAAGATTGATTCGTTGGCGGAAAGCAACATGTTCGCAGCAAAGACTGTAAGCGGTCTTCGGGATTTGCTGAACATCCATCCGTTGATCGTGTCCGCTAACTTGCCGGATACTAACTATCTCGACCTCAATTCTCTTCACGCTGGAAACTCAGGCGTGTTGACAATCGAGAAGTTGAAGTCAATCCTTGACCACATAGCCAAGTTTGGTGCGGTCGGTGGTGATGGGGTCGGCGAGACGTTGACGATTCAGTCTATCGTTATGTCGCCGCAAAACCTGCGTGATCCGTGGGACTTCATCGATCTTGTAGCTTCTGGTGACGGAAGTGTGAAGCCGCTGCCAGGTGAAACGGTGCCGAGAGAAGTGCGTAATCAGATTTTCCAAACTGGTATGTTCACCAGTGCTTGGGGTCAAAACTTCTCATGGATTCCGAATGGCCGCATCGCCAAGGGTCGGATGTACGTCTTTACTAATCAGCCGCTTGGTTGGTTCTTCACAAAGACGAACTTCGACAGACTGATTCGCTGGGACGGCCCCGACAACATCGAGCAGAACTACGGCCAAATGGTCTTGCAGCGCTGCCTCCAGTTTGTCATTCCCGACCTGTGGAAGCATCGCGTATTGATCTGTGATCTGTAACCAAGGAAACTTCAAAGCGGCGGAAGATATACAAGACCTTGAAAGCAAAAGCCAGCAGGCCCCGCGAATAAAGTGAGTAATCTCCGCCGCTTTGGTTACTAGAAACTTTCCACTGGAAATTGACGATGGCGACCTTCACGACAATTAGAGATTTCGTTCGCATCCTTGTTGGCGATGTCGATACGGTTGTGACGATATACTCTGATGCTGTGCTGAATAGCCATATTCGATTAGTTTTGATTACCGAAGATGATACATCGGTACAGGAAAGTGGTAGCACTGAGGCGTTTACATTGCCGTTAACTAACGCTCAAATAGCGCTACTGGTGTATCGGACTGCGCGTAGTTTGATTGTCAACATGTCTGATACATTTTCATATAAAACTCCAGTCTTGGCAATTATGCGTCGAGGAGGTATACGGCAACTATTGTCGCATATTGATGAAAAAATTGCTGAGATTGGTGGCGGGTCTATTGTTTTTTCGCAGGACACATTTATGGAAGCCCTGCTAGATGGTACAACAAGATTCATAAACGAGTTCTCCGATGCAATCTAAAGAAAATGAACATGAGCAGACGACTGAGGTTTTAGTGAAGGATGCCATTCATGCTGTGGATGGCATAATCAATACCTTTAACTATCAGGTTCTTGGTAACGCAGATAGACTTCACGAAGAGGTTTCGCCTGATGAACGAGAAAAACTAAAGTTTATAGTTGAAACCATGATAAAGAAACCTTTCCGCAGGCAGATTGGCAGGTTGCGTAACCTAAAGATGCTGCTTGTTGTTATCGAAAACCAAATCCAAAAAGAAGGAGAAGCACACGATGACCCTTGTGCTACCAACAACCGTTCATAACAAGAGAACCCGAGTCGGCGGAGAGGTTTTGGTTTACTACAACCTCGGAGTCGGTAAGAAAATTGGTTCCCTTGCTGTTGGTGCATCGGCCGTCGAAAAGACTGCTGAAGCTACCTGCACGGACGAGGCAACTTGTCCAACCAGCGGTTTTGCCGCTGCTGTTATTCGGGTGCCCAACGAAGTGGCTATCATAGTTACTGGTGGTGGAACATTTCCAATTAAATCACCAATTGGTGCTGCTATTGAGATTGACCAAGAGTCAGTTGCGTATAGTAGTGATATCGAAGATTATGATATCAACAATAACGCCAGCCCAGGCGACCAAGTTGATATCATTTGTCTGCCGAACCCACTTGATGATAAACTGGTATGTTTCGAGAATGGTTTCAGTGCTACTGTTGGAACAACGCAACGACCAGTAGCACGAAAGTTCAACGTGGCAGATCATTACGTTCGGCAACGGCCTGAGAATGCAATCACACTTACAGACATCTTGGTGTCTGCATGGGATGGCTTGCAACGCTTGAATGGCTTGGAAGTTACATTGATTGCTAAGCTGTTTCCAGACGGTGGAGCAGTTCCCAGTCAGGTCATGTACTACAGTGGTGTGAAACTAAACATGCCGCAACTCACTAGCCCCGGTGAAGCTAACGAGTCGATTGAACATAGCGCGGAAGGTTCGTTTAATCACGTTGCCATCTTCGCTGCGCAGCCGTAGTTTGTGTCCTCCGCTACGGAAGAGGGGTGTTGTTCGGTGAGTCTTTGCTGATAGGGCGGCGGTGTTACCACGCCGCCGCTCTTTTTCTTTCTACTGGAAAATGAACGGTGGTACAGCAATGGCAACAAAACGACATGTGTGGCAAGGATTCGATGCTGACGTTAATCTTTATCTGGAAGATGAGGATACAGGAGAGCAGATTTCTGGCGGTCCAATTTTAACGTATTGTTACTGGGAAAACTTTTCCATCGGTGCAACGTTAGCACAAACCCGTAGGCCTGTTACTGGCAGGACGCGCTTGAAGATCGTAAATGCGATGTGGCAGTATACTGCCAGCGTAGCTCACATGTATTTTCGCAAATCTGAAGAACTCAGGTTGTCTGATGTTTTCAACAGACAGCAGCCTTTACAGATTGAACTAGCATTGGAGGATACTAACTATACCGGTGAAGCTCCCCAAGAAAATGATACGCATTTATTGAAGCGAGCCTTCTCTAGTAGTTTTCAAATTACCGGAAGGTCAGCCGATATAATTGAAGCCAAAGCATCATTTTCTGCTGAAGAGTTTGACGGTGATTTTACTTAGCGTATGCGAAACATACCAAGCGACTTGTAGTCGCTGTCACCCTTGGGTGTATATGTTTCGCTGCCCATGAATTGGAGAGACAAGTGGAATTGAAAAAGAAAGCTAGAGATACGGAACATGAACAAGTTTCAGATACTGAGGCGTCTACTGTCGATGACTCTGTAACGCTAGCAACGCTATCGTCTGGTAAAAAGTTTCCACTGGAAAGACGCACTCTTAACGTTGAAGGCAGAGATGTGTCGTTTGATTTTCTAGTGATTGATTCTGCTGAAAAGTGGGATATTGCTAGTGGTGTTTCTGGTGAGTTCTTAATGGAGACAGGCCAACATGATGCAAGTAGTCAGCTTCGCGTTATGTTATCTGGCCTGTCGCTTAAGGAATGGGAAGACATTGAAGCTACCAATCCCATCCCGACCGCCCCCCAAGACGCTGAACTCACAGAAGATTCAAAAGCAAAATACGAGCATGACTTTGAGATTGCATTGATGCGTAAGCGCGTTGCAGTACTTGAAGCCTCTACAGGAAAGACAATTCCAGGAGGAACAACTGAAGAAAAGGTATCATTTCTTGGACAGCGTAATCCCCGTATGACGGAGAGATTATTTGCACATGTACAGGATGTGATCTGTAATCTTAATGAGAATCCAATTGATGGATTGCTTGAGCAGTATGAAATGTTTCTCTTAGATAGCAGTAAGACTAGTGGAGTCATTGACTTTAATAGTTTTGAAGATTGGGATACTGCTGTTAATTCTCAATATTGTTTTCGCATGAGTCGCTCTGGCGATCCATACATTCTTGAATTTCCAATCAGGGGAATTTCACAGGAAGTTCGACACAAAATCGAAACCGATACACGTGAACCACAGCCACCGCGTATACCACGTAGAGATCCAGTTACCAAGAGGTTTGATAGGTCGAATCTTGTACTGAATTACGAAGATCCCTCTTGGCTACAAAGAGTTAAGGCCATTCATCAGCATCGTACTGCTATGTATTTTGACGCTGCGTTAATGTTCAAGGTGCCCGGTGGTAATTACATGGAAAAATATGGGTGGATTAGTGCCAGGCTGATCGGTGATGTAATTCGCCTAAAGAAATACATTGAAAAAGAAATCATTGGTCTCGCGGGTGACCTCGATTTTTTTTGAAAAAGTTCCGGCCACCGGAACTTGACGGTTATAAATTTTCAAAATCCAAAACCAAACCCTTGACGGTAAATTTCGCACATCGTCTGGCTGCTGTTGCACGCTACTGGAGGTTGATGCCATGGGAATTGCGTTCAATGCCATCACACAAAGCAGGTGAGTTAATAGCTGCCCATGATGTCGATAAAGAGATTGAAGCGTATTATTCCGATCAACAGCTTAAGCGTATGGATCGCCAAGATGCGTCACAAGAACCAGGTTCGTTTGGTAAAATACCATTTGCTGGCAGGTTTGGCAAGTAAGCAGTTTCCACTGGAAACTGAGGTAGTACAATATGGGTAATCCAGCATTCCTAATGGGGTCGGAGATATTGATAGTACAGCGTGATTTTTCTGCGTTGATAAATTCTCCTGAAGCTACTGAGCTTGATTTTGTATATTCATCTGGTGTAGGGGCTGCTACTACAGATTCAGTGTTTGGTGTAGTGGATTACATTGATGATACGCAAGAGTTTTCATTTCCTGGACGTGGCATACAAGAAATCGTGAAGCCTAGAGACGAGTCGCTCTTGAAATGGGGAATACTTGAAAAAGGTGATGCAATCTTTTACATTAGTAAGGACGTTGATCTCGATGTTGGCATAGATGGCAGCTTAGAGATACAAGGCCCTAATAATGTACGATGGTCACCAGTGCCCAAGAAGCTTAAGGCGTTTCACAATTATCTTTTGACAAGGCTGGGTAATAGCCAGCTAGCTCAGGTTATCCCCTGTAAACTGAAACAGTGATATGTCGCCTAGTTCACGAACAGGCGGTATCAAGTTAGGCTTCAATAAATTCGGCGGGAACTTACAGTCTCACAAGCGATGGTTAGAGTATCTTGTTGGGGACGAGTTTTATCCCGCAATGAAAAAGCATGTTGAGAAGAAGCGGAACGTTAGCCTGCTTCAAAAGCATGCACGGTCTATCATTGAAATCGCCATCTATAATGCAGTTCCGGAGGGTCCGAATTATACTCCAAGGACACGGGCACTCTTACGCTCTTTTATTGCCACTGCTGGTTCATCAGGTGGCGATGCTGAACTGATTATATATTCTGATACGAGTACCAATCGCGGTACTAGTGGTGTTAATCGTTTTAACCCTACTGGCTCTCCATTAGCAACAGCAGGACAGGGTGCTGGTGTTGCGTCTTATGCGATATTCTTTGAAGATGCACGCTTCAACAGTTTCATACAGCCTAGCGGTACGCCAGTCCGCCCATACATGAAATTGATTACTGACTTCGTAAATCGGTTTATGTTACAACGCACAGTAGTAGCATTTAATGCTGCTGCGAAAAAACATATACCAACAGCAAAATCATAGGTGTGTCATGGCGGTAATAGCATTCCCGAATCTTGCAGAAACTTTTATGCGTGTCATGCATGAAGTTATTGGTGATTTTTTTGATGGCAGCAATCACAATTTTGGCGATCAAACTGATATAGCTTTTCCGCTATGTGACATCGTGTTTAATCGCAGAAGGATTGACCGTACATCAGATATACCAATGATTGTTTTTGCTGGTGATAAGGTTTTACGTCGTGTAGATCAGAAATGCGAAGATCCTAATGATGTGCGTGCATTTGCATACGAGGCATGGTCATCTATCGAACGATCAGTGTTTGTGCGGACGAAACTTTACAGTGGAAACTTAGAGCAATCATTCAGAGAGGCTGTCCGTATTTATGATTTATTGTTTGCTGTGATTGCTACTGAGCATTCAGCGCTTGCATCACGTGGAGTAAAAAATCCAATGCTTACTGCTGTACCGGCTGAAGACCCAGACAAAGAAAACTGTGTTGTGTCGGGTGTGTTTAATTGCATTGCTACGGCAACGTATGTGAGGACAGCATAATGGAGAGTATTCAATCTAATGTTATCATCAAGACTATTGTTAAGCCACCCACTAATTCTGGCTTCTCTACCATTCTTAGTCAGGTTGATAAGCTTGAACAAAAACTAACTGCTCTTGCGCAGAAAACATTTACAGTTAACGTTAATGTTACTTCAAATATTGCGCAAGCCACAAAGCAAGTGAGTGCGGCAGCGCGCCAGTCGACCGGTGGTGGTGCTGGTAGTACTACTGGTGGTACTACTGGTGGTGGTACTGCTGGTGGTACTGCTGGTGGTGGACAACGACCTGTACGTCCGTTTGGTGGTGTAGTTGAAAAGACGGTCACTTCAACTAAAGAAGGTGAGTTAACCAGAAGTGTAGAGACATCAAGACAAGTCAAAAATAATCTTGAAAATGTGCAGCATGTAATATTGGAAATCAACAAGGATGGCATAAAGACTAACAAGCTGCGCACAGAAGAGATTGATCTTATTCGGAAGGCTGAAACGGCAGATAAGCGAAGGCTGGTAATAGCGCAGAGGTTAAGGGCATCAGTTGCTGCTACTAGTCGTGGGAATCGTGAGCGAGTTAACCGTCGTGCTGGACGGCTTGTTGATACTGGTTTTACTGTTGGTCGTGTGTCAAAAGAGCGGGCGACATTTACAAAACAACATGTTGATCCAGTTACTGGTGAAGCTGTAATTGTTACTGCTGAATTAGATCGCGTTACTGGTAAACTAAAAGTAACACGTAAAGCAGACACGTCAGCAGCTAAGGCACAGGCGCAAGTCCAGAGAGAAGTCAATAAAGCGCATTCGCAAGCGTTGCAACTCCAGAAAGCAGAGGCTAATACACGTCGCAGGGCTACTAGGTTACGGGTTTCTGGTTTCAAAGAAAAGGAAGTAAGTACAGTTACTGACGCTGCGACTGGTACTCAACAGCGCATTCGTACTTTCGTGCAATCATCTGGTAATGCACTAACTGGATATCAGGTGAAGGTTGAGCGGTTGAATGAAGTTACTGGCAAGTTCACGAAAGAAACATTAACAGGTGCTAGGGCTGTTCGATTTCTGGGTGATAGTGTACAGTCTGCTGCGATGAAAGTGGGGCTTTGGACAGTTGCTACTGGAGTTATTTTTGGGTTTATACGTACAGTAAGGGAGGCTGTCAATGTTGGAAAAGAGCTTGAATCACAAACAGTCTTACTTGCTCGTGTTGGCCGCAATCTTACGTTTGATCCTGGTGCCAACTTCAAGGAGCGATTGAAAGAAGCAAGGGCTTTGACGGAAGGTATCTTAGAAATTACGGCGGCTATCGGTGGCGATGCATTAGAAGCACAGCAAGCTGCTGCCATCTTCTTACGAGCGGGGCAAACTAGACAAGAAGCACTCAGGAGTGTAGAGGCAGCTTTGATTGCGCATCGTATTGCAGAAATTGGAGTAGTAGAGGCAGCTAGTTTACTATCATCAGCCTTGCAGCAGTTCGGTTTGGATGCCAGTCAATTGCTACCAATCTTAGATTCTCTTAACACATTGTCGAATAAATATAAAGTGACAACTGATGATTTACTACAGTCTATCAGTCGTGCGGGCTCTGTGTTTGCGGATCATGGTGGTAGGTTGACAGAGCTTAGTGCTATTACTGCGGTACTGTCTGAGACTACAGCTAGAACTGGTACTCAGATTGGTAACGCAATGAAAACGATTCAGTCTCGGCTGGATAGACTGGATGTTAAGAAAAAATTATTTACTCAACTCGGTATTAGTTTAACTGATGTTGCAGGTAACTCCAAAACTCTAGGGCAGATATTGCTTGAGCTACAGATTGCATTTGAAAATTTGTCTGAAGCTGAGAAAAATGAAGTTGGTCTTATTTCAGCCGGTATTCGACAGAGAAACTTTTTATCAGCAGCGGTTAATAACGCACAGAAAATCATACAAGCAGAAATTACTGCTGTTAAAGAACATAACTCTGCGATGAGTGAACTTGGCGAGCAATCAAATACCGTTGTTGCTGCTCTTGCTAGGTTAAATGGTGAATTCCAAGCTTTGGCTGGTAGTGCTAGTCCCGCCGTACTTGAAATAGTACAAACAATTGTTAGTTTGCTTAAGGCGCTTATTCGTTTAATTGGTGTATTCGATGGAACGGCTGCACAGGTTTTGATTACATTGACTGCGCTTTTTTTGCTCGGTAAGGCTTTTACTTTTGTTTCAGCTAAGCTTGGTATTGTTGCGAAGGGAACTCGATTTTACAATGCAGTTTTAGCTGAACAATTTTTAATGGTGCAAAAAAATAGTATAGCTTCAAGAATATTTGGCGGAACTTTATTGTTTACGGCAGCCTCATTGAAAGCTGCTACTGTTGCTGCATGGGGGTTTGTCACGTCTCTAGTTGTGATACTTGGGCCAATAATTTTGATAGGCGCTGCAATTACTGGCGTCATGTGGGCACTTGGCGCGTGGGCGGATAGCGAAGAAAACCTTTCGGCAGCAATTGATGATCGTTTAGAGCGCTCGAATAAAGCTGTTAATGATGCAGAGAAACAAGCTGCCGCAATACGCGGGATTACGAATAGTATTTTGGATCAGATTGCTGCTGTTCGTGCGTTGAGGATAGAAGAAGATCGCGGTGGACCAGATAGGAGTGCTAAGCGTCGAGCCGCTGCAAAGATAACTAGAGGGGCCGCTCATCCATTGGGTGTAGATATTGGGGATTTTTCCAGTGGTAGTGCTGAGTCTGTGCGAGCAGCAGTAAGTAAAATAACTGAAGTTGAACTTGAGCAGCGGAGAAAGACTATTGCGGCTTTGCGTATAGAGGCTAAAGCAGCGGAAGAGAAAAAGCAACAAGCAGGAAGGCTGCGTGAAAGCCAACTAGATTACAGAACTGTTGTTGTGGATATTGGGCAGGGGAAGCGTCTTGCTACTACAAGCAAGCGTGTTTCTACTGAGACAGCAGCATCACTTGCGACTAAAATTAAGATTGAGGCACTTGATAAAAAGATTAACGATAATCTTGTAAAACAGAAAAAGCAAGAGCATGAAATAAATTTTGAA
>SDBT01002059.1_pt1 | contig 36052 bp, 83 predicted proteins | sample 2277101 | NCBI WGS metagenome assembly SDBT01 (sample SAMN10404973, study PRJNA504765) | marine sediment metagenome | isolation source: marine sediment core GS10_PC15, 103 cmbsf | place: Arctic Ocean: Southern Knipovich Ridge | collected 2010 | reverse complement strand
TCGGTAAGTCTTCCCGTCCTTACAGGCGTGCATGCACACGGACCACTCCCCGGTCGGGAATACTGGGATGAAAACCGCCCAACGCCAGCCTTCGCCGGGGAACTGGGTGTTGCAGCGTTCTTGGCACGGGTCGCCGTCCGGTGTGTGAGCGCAGCTCGAGAGGAAGGTGAGTAGGAGTAGGCGTTTCAAGTGAGCGGTCCGTTCGGCTTCTCGGCCTCGATCTTCTTCCGCCACTCGTCCACGAGATGCTTGGAAACGCTACAAGCAGAGACGAAGATGAGTGCAAATTGGCACGCTTCGTCTTCGTCGAGACCGCCTTTATCGGCGGCTTTGAGTGCTTCTACAAAAGCGGTTCCGTAGTAGTCGATCGTCAAATCGTCCGGCCGCATCATCTTCCACATCTTCAAAGCGGTTGCGACGACCTCCTCGTTGGGGAGGATTAGATGGGGACCGTGGACCTCACTACAGTGCTCGCAGGTTTTTTCTTCAGTCACGAGAACTCTCCCACGATGAGGTCGTAAGTCCCTTCGCCATGCCCGATGCAGTGGCCGCGTTCTATTCGGTGTCGGAGCAAGCCCATAGGCCCCGGTTCCGCGCAATTATCCGCGTAGAATTGCTTGAGTGAGGGATAGCCAGTCGGCGGTCGAGCGCGTTTACCACTCCACGAGCGATCTGTGATGCAACTGAGCATCTCGGACATGGTCAGCAGATCTTCGTATTCGTTGTAAATCTCGAGCTCGTCGCTTTCGAACAGCTTTTTCCAATTGTCGAGACTCTGAGGCAAGATGCGGTCCTCTTTGTATTCGTACACGTGGAGGCTGAAGCACCATCCAACCGAACTCTTCCCGATGTGCAGGTCGTCTTGGTGCTTTTTGGGTGGCGGGTGTCCGCACGTCGGACACTCTGGTTTCGTTTTCTCTCGTAGGTAGAAATTCGTTCCCCATCATTTTCTCCTGAAGAGCCACGCTCCGCGCAGCTTGCGTTCAACGGATCGAGCCATGCATCTGCCTCGGCGTTCACCGGCTCTCGTCTCCACCGATATTCGACTTTCACTTTCATGGCAGCTAGTCCCCGCACCTTGTGGCAACCCACTTGCAAAGCGTGGCCCACTGTTCGTCGTTTGAGTTCTCTACGAGAAACCGCTTCCCCGTCTCGGGGTCTTCTACGACTGCATATGACTCATAGAACTCCAGGTGACAGGCACGAATCCAAAGTGTCTCGTCATCCAACCGTCGACAAGCTTCCTCAGCGCCCATCCGTTGGTGGTGAGGCTTGTCAGGACCTAGAACTTGAGCCTCGAAGCCCTCTGAAGATCGTAAACTCATGACTTCTCTATCTCCGTGATTTCTCGTGGATAGCAGTTACGACTAATCTTGGTGCGCTGCGTTCGGCTCATCCGCATGAGCAGCCGAGCAATCGTCGTGCACGGCTTACAGTCTTCAGCTTCTGCTTCCTTCAAGCAGTACTGGATGGCGCCATCCTCGATGTTGCCGTCGTCTAGAACGCTGTGTAGACAGCCGCCCACGGTTCCGTGGTCACTCCGGTACAGGTCATGTACGAGCGGGAGTACTTCAGGGACGGTCGGTTTGTCTGTGGGAGGAGGGCTAGTCATCGTCAGACTCCGTCAACTCGTCAGGAAATTGAACCCCGATACTCACCCGCATTATCGAAGCCACAGACTGACCCGAATCAGGCATCACGAGGTCGGGGCCCGCACAAACTTTTCCCTCTACGATGAGCGTTTTCGTATACGGGTTGCCGAAATATAAATTATCCACGTCTGGGTCCCAGACCACAGCTACGACTCCTATGGCTAGCAGTTCATCGAGCGCTTTTTTTATCGCCTCCCTCTTCTCCTCAGGGCAGGCACAGTCATTCTCCAGACTCAATCGTCTTTCTTCATCCCAGTTGCGTTCGGATTGACCGGTTGCAAGGCCTGCAGCATGGGCGCGCCGCTCAGCAGCGCCCTCTTTCGTCTTGGGGTGAAACTGACCATGTATTCTTTGCCACGATTGGGCCGTGTCTGTGTTGTTCATCGCTCGTTCTTTGATTGAATCAGACACCATTTTTAGTCCGAATCGACTCTTGGCTAATTTTTCCACCGTGTTTTGATTCTCCGGCTTTGATGTTTCTCCAAAGGTTGGAATGGTAGCCACGATGCGCCTACATTCTCACAAACGATAATTTGACCCCGTAAAACAGTTGAGCACCATTTCGATAGCCTGAAATAGTCGATGTCTTTGGAGTTATAGCGATAGTGTTTCCCGGCCTTCTCATAAGGAGGATCGACAAACCACGTAGCTTCTATATTAGGTGCTCGTGACCAATCAGCCTCAATCAAAACCCAGTGTTTGATTTTTTCAACTTGATGAGCAAGTCGACTCCGAATTTCCGGCCCCCAATGGGGGCGAGGGCGAAGTCCTTGACGCATCCAATATGAGGGAGAAATTTTTGGTGTCGCGCTCCCCTTGTTTAGCCACCACCCGATGAGATAACGAGCTTCTTCACAGACATTGAGGTCATTTACAGTCTGACCGGGAGAAATTTCAGGGAGCGCTAAAATATCTCCCACAGAGCTCCCAAGAAGAAATCTCCAAGTCGCTGCGATTTTAGGGTCTCGTTCTACGAGAACAACACGTTTTTCAAAATGTCTAACGGAGTATCCAGCCGAGCCCGCAAAAGGTTCAACGATTGTCTCAAACATAGGATTCGGATAGTGCCGTCCAACTCTCCACTTACCGCCATAGAAACTGAAAAAAGGTTTCATCGTTCACCCTCACAGCAGTCACACTCAACGCCATCATGCGGTTTGAGCCATGCAGTCGGGGTGTGATCCATGACGACCTTGTGAGCCGCGCAATCCAAAACAGACCACAGACCGAAGAACTGAAGTAGTCCCATGCCTGTACAGGCCAGGAACCACGAGAGTGTGAAACCTACGAGCCAGTTGTCATGCCAACGTTTCATCGTTGCACTACTGCCTCTGCTTTCAGGCATCGTCTTTCTTCCTCCCGCTGAACGGCTCCCAGGTCACGTCGATGGGACCGTCGCATTCGAAGCGGTCCCGGTGGTCTCTTGGCCGCGTCATGACTCCGCCGATACCTAGGTGGACGTGATGCGTCTCGGTTCCGTAGTTCGTCATGCGGATGAGAACGTCGCTGTGTTGCTCGATTTTACCGAAATCGACGTTCAGATACTCATCGCGGAGCACCGCCAGTGTGATCCCATTGAAAGGGGAAATCATTTGTGGCTGCCCTTCGACCGTAACTTGCTGAAGTAACACCTCAGCCGGTGGGCCTCGTAGTTTGTCCAACCATCCAAGCCAACGCGTATGGAAGGTAACGATGGCTTTGAACGTCCGGTTGATCTCTTGCCCGGGTTCTAGAGTCGCTTCGATCCTAAGACCGAGTCCCTCTGCTGCTTCTTCGAAACTAAGCATCTTGCGCCGACCTTCGATCCCACTCTTCAATCTTGGATGCCCGATACGCGACCGACTCCGGGCCATTGCCGCGGCGAAGAACCGTGCCGGTATTGACGATAGAGTCTTGCTCCCTAAAAATCTGCGTACTCTTGAAACCGTTCGTTACGACAACGCAGATCGGGTCGCGGTTGCACCTCATGTTCGAAGCCCATATTAATTTCTCACCCTCGAGCTCGACTACTTCTTCGTAGTGGAACAGCTCCCCACCGAGAAAGTAGCGTCCTTTCCGACTCACCTCTTTTGGTGGAATCTCCATCTTCCCACCCTCACCGTCGTCCCACGGACTCAGCAACGAGCATGGTGACGAGATCGAAGCCGTAAGGCCTGGCATCGTAGCGTTCGGTGATTCCCTTAGCGAAAACTACAGCCTCCTCGATCGTGCCCATTTCTAGTGGGCGCATCGTAGTCTCTGCAAAAAAGGTCCCTGGACTGAAGTGGTGGGCAAAGATTTTTCGTTCTGGGTTAGGCATCTCGGTTCCGTCCTAGGTGTTTTTTAGCGTGTCCGTGAAACTGGCCGTCGAAACGGGATCGAACGCTGCAACAGCCCAATTAAATTCTATGTACTCACCCCACTTCTCTATCTGGCCTAAGAGAAATTGTTTGGCGGACTTTTCGTCGTGGACCTCATCTGCACGAACGTTGGCAAGTTCGTCAGGCAATACGATTTTGAGACGCGTGCAAAGTTTTTCAGCTAACTCCTTGCTGGCAAACTCGTGTGTCCAGATGGGTCGGCCACCGATGAACTCCGCTAACTCGTGCATCTCGCTAAAGCCGCCGCTCTCTCCTACGGGGATCATCCGACCGGTGAGTAGCGAAAGGACCGCCGCAAGCGGTGTTCGGAAGGTCGTTTTAGGCATCTTTTTTCTCCCACTCTTCAATCTTGGATGTCCGATATTCAACGAACTCCATGCCACCGCCTCGCGCATCTTTACGTTGAGGCCCTTTGCGATCTCGGCGGGGCTAGGCATCGGAAAGCCTGGCATCTGGGTAGTTCCTGAGAATCTCTTCACGGGAGTGGCCGAGTCGCAGGAGCGTGCGGGCGTTATCCGTCCCAGTGGTGCAGTCCACCCAGGAGACGCTCTCCGGGTAGTCGGGGTCGTGGTGACAAGCCTCGCAGTAATCGCCGCCACAAAGGTCGTCGGTGCTCTCGCCGCAGCCCGAGCACTTTCTCCTGGTGTCTCCAGGGCTAGCCATCGTTGGCCTCCAACTCTGCTGCCACTGCGCGGCCGAGATCGGTAATCGTATAGCCAAAATGATCCCCCGCCGGTTCGCATAGTCCGCGCTCCGCCAATTCGCGCGTGTGCCCGGCCCCCACTGCGCTGTGGGTGAGCAACTCCAAGCAGTGACCCTCACCCCACGTCAGACTCTCTGCGATCTCTTTGAGGCTAGACATCCCTCACCACCATCGCCTTCAGAGAGCCCTTCCACCAATCCCGGGCCACATGGGCCAGTCCGTGCTCGACCATGACGCCGGAGGCCGGCTCGATCTCCACGCGGCCGTCCTCGCGAGCTGCGGAGACGACTATATAGAGGTTACCGCGGCCTCGAAGGAGACTGAACCGCTGTCCGGGCTCGAGCGTGCTGAGACGCTCGATGAACGGGATAGGGAGGCTCGTGGGGCTCTTCGGCGCCCTGGCTGCTTCGATGAAGGTCATTTCACGTCTTCCTCAGGCACGAACAGCCCACCGCAGCGGTCACAGTGGTAGTAGGTCTCCCCCTCCCACCAATCTGGTTGCATGGGGGTGGGGGCCGGTCGGTACAGATTCATCTGAAATCCCGTCGTGTTGATGTGGGGGTTCGGGATCTCCCGCTGTGGCCGCCGGACGTCGGCCACGTGGATGTGTTGGGTGACGTGGCATTTGCCGCCTTCGCGTATCTTCACAGTCAGGCTCGCTGCTATCTCTGTGGGGCTAGGCACGGGCTCCCCATTCCTCGGCCAGGGTGCACACTTCCGCCTCGGTCTCTTCCTGAGTCGCATCGGGGTGGCACTCGCACCATTTCGCCATGAACGCATGAAGGGCCATGCCGACCGCGCGCGCTGAGCTGTTCAACGCCATCTCTCGTAGCGTTGGGAGACTCAGCTCCTCGGCATCCTTCATCATCTGCTGCAGTTCGGTTGTGTCGCCCGCGTGGGGGCTTGTCTCCTTGGGGCTAGGCATCACCACGTCCCGAGGTTCCCCGACGAGTTGAATGGGGTGGCCGTGAGCCTTGTGGGTGTAGGTGGAGGTCTTGTCGGTCATGATTCGCGTCTCTAGTCGTGTTGAGGGTTTAGACAGGAAGCTAGTAGCCGGGGCGACCGTCGTTGACGAGATCGGAGATGTAGTTGCCGACGCGGCGGCTGTTGACGTAGATGGTGCCGTCGGGGTGGACCTCGGCGGTGCCAGCGGAGTCGCCGAGGGTCGCGGAACCGCCATCCTCGACGGAGAAAGCGAAGGCCTTGCCGGAGGGGCCGGCGTAGGTGTGGGAGACGGTGTAGCCGGCGGAAGCGAGGGCGTCAGCGGCAGCTGCGAGTGCGTCGGTCATGTTAGATAGACGACGGACCCTAACAGATTATTTCACATTACCGGAGTCAAGTGAAATTGACCTGCAATTACAGGTACTTAGAATGTTACTGAATAACACTGAGTGCGACGGCGTTATCCTTCTATAGTGAGCCCCGATGGCTGAACCTACTCGAGCGATGCGAGAAACGGCTGAAAAGCTGCTCTGGGAGAAGTGGGCCAACCCTGAGGTGGACGAGCGGAAGGACTGGGCAGAGCGCTATGAGGAGGAGATCGCCGCTGCTGCGCTCGGAATCGCTGCCGAACGAGCTGAAGAGATCAAGCGCCTCCAGCTCGTAGCTAACGATTGGGACGGCCAGGGCCACGTAGTCGTCGCCAACGCTTTTCGAGCTCACGCATTTGCCCTGGGGCTTGAATCGTGAGCGAAATAACCGACGAGGACCGAGAAGCCGCGCGCGTGTGGGCTACCGAGTTTCCTGACGCACTGGAGAAAGTGTATCGGGCGCTCAGGGCCGCTGCTCTAAACTCATTCGCAGCGGGCCACGCGGTGCAGCGAGAGCGAGCAGAAATGTGGAAGCAGCGCGCTGTCCTACTCCGCGATAAAATGGATGCTTGAGGTGTACGCGCTTCAGACTACGCAGCTCTTCTAGGTGACGTTGCCTACCAAACTTCCGACGACTGTCTTTGTGGGCACAGTGCCAAAAACTGCGACAGGAGTGCCGCGTCTTGTGTTGGTCAACATCTTCGCGATCGGATTGACGAGTGGCCCGAATACACCAAAGACGCCGAGACGAAGCAGCTTGCGCAAACGACTAACGCACAACTTCGGGCCGAACGCGACGAAGCCCGCACAAAGTGTGAACGGCTGCGGGAGGAACTGGAAGACATGAAAGAAAGACTTATCGGTATGCATGAGGCTCATGACGATGACTGAAGTGACCAACGACAAATCCAACTTCCTAGTTCATCACGACAAGGGCTCGAAACCGATCAAGCACTGGACGCGGGACGTCCCGCTCGAGGCTTCCGCATTGCAGCAGCTGAGGAACACCGCGAAGATGCTCCCCGGGTTGCAAATGCGGCTACGACGCCGCCCTACTGGGTAACCCCAAGGAGCCCGAAGAAGATGCATGACCCCGACTGTATTTTCTGTGCAGGTGAGGCCCGCCGAGCACACCTGGTGACAGCAGGACTTTGCAACCGTCACGCGATTGAGTTGGCGGAAGAGAAACGAGCCCTCAAGGACGAACTAGCAGCAGCCCGGGAGGAAGCGGGACGGCTAAGGGAGGCGATAAAGCGAGGGCGTCCGGCACTCGTTGACGCGCCCGTCTACACTGCACCACCTAACACGGTCGGGTTTGCCATCCGGCACAAGGCCCCCGCGCTTGTATTTGAGAACGTAGAAGATCGAGACGCGCTACTCAGTACCAAGGAGGCCCCGGATGAGTGAACAACCGAGGATCGCTGTGAATGTTCACATCTCAATCACGATCGAGAACCTCGATGAATCCATCAACGAACTCGCTGAAGAGTTCGGCGTCGAGTTCGTCGGCCAGGCGCTACTCAGCGACAACCGAAAAACCGAGTGATTGAGAAACTCCTACACGGCTGGCACGGCTGCATCAGCCGACACCCGGGTCGAAAACCGCTCTACCGCGTCAGTCTCATGCGCAAAGACTCGCGATGGTTCGAAGGCGAGGGCCAAACGGCCAAAGCCGCATTCAATCGGGCCGTCAAAGCTGCTGGAGGGAGTCCTAACGCCGAGTCCTCGTGAGTGCTACACTTGCCTCTCTGGTACCGTCTCCCTGGTTCCTGACAAGGTCGCCGGGGGTGTACTCGAAGCTAATAATGAGACGCACGAGACGAGCTAAGGCCAAACAAATGCGTGGGTACGTTTGGGAGGACGTATCTGCCCCCACCGCCCCTCCTCCCCCGTCCGCCCCCGACCGACCCCGCCGTCCGTACAGAGAGACTTTCATCGACCTCACACGGGCCAAAGATCGTCACGCACGTGAGGCCCTCCGAGCTGGCCGAAGCGCCCCTCACTGGAGACTGCGACGGCTCATCGAGAACTCGCCCCCGATGCTGCGATGCCCCCCAGGGTGGAAGAAAGTCTCCGTACAGGGCTTCCCCGGCGTGTTCGTCTGCGTGCCTCCAGCCCAACAGGGCGGTGAACTCGAGCTCTCAGAGAGCTACCAACGCGTCGGACGCTACCACTGATGCCGTTCATCGACGCGCTGCTCGGCCGCGTCACCCTTCTCGAGTGGGTCGAAGACCGCTTCCAAAAACTGAAGGTCGCTGAAAGTGAGCACAGCGATGCTCGACTCGACGCTGGAGACCTCTACGAAGATCTGCGCGTCGACCTATCCAAGATCGACTTCGAGCTCGTCGACTTCCGGCAGGCCAAGAAGAGCAAGCGGGGTGCTCGACGGGGCTCGAGGCCATGGAAGCAGGTCGTCGGCACGTGCGGTCATCAGACGGCGGCGAAGATCGACGACGTCGAACGGTGTGTGAAGATCCCGGCTCACGCTCTCGTGACACCGACTGCAGTAGGTCTAGCTCACCCGCCGACCGCGTACCTCTACTGTCAGCATGCGGGGAACCGTGGGTACAACGGGTTGGAGATCTCCTGCCGCGCCGCGGGCATAGAGGGCAACAGCAAGGCCTTCTGGCGCTCTCGTAAAGAGAAGAAAGCCGGGAAGGTGTACGACGAGCTCGTACGAGAAGTCTCTGACGTCCAAATCCTGGCTGGATTCCTCGTCTGGCGCTACTGGCACCGCCTCAACGCCCTCAACGGGTACCCTCACATCAATTACATCTGGCACCGGAACACCCACAAGAGCCGCGTTAGTGACCCCGGGAGCCGCATCGCCGCGAAACTCACGACGAGGCTAGAAGGCGAATTGAGTCTCCAACCGGCTAGTCCGCTCGGTTCTGGAACCGTGACACCCTGGCAGTGGGGCGGAGCCAAAGGTGTGCCATACAATCGGCGCATCCCGTGACTTTCATCGGACCTGTAGACACCGACCGAGAAGGCCTCTTGGTGCATCGCGTTATTTGCTACGCGCTCATCAAGACTACGAGGCAGCTCGATAGCTACGAGATCCGAGACTTCGTCAACGCCATCTCTACCCTTCGGAGGAAATCATGAGTGCAGCTGAAAAAATCGCTCCTACCATCGAACCGAAGATCTCCAGCCTCAACGGCTTCGACACGCTCTATCACGAGCTTGCGCAGATCTTCAAACACCCGTGGAACATCCGTATCTCCCACGTCGTCGACGGTCTCCCGAGCTACATCATTGCCGTCCACTCGCCCCATTCCGATCCGTTCATGTACGATAAACGCGTCTGGGCCGTTTTCGAAACACACATGCCACCGGGCTACTACGACGATGGAACGTCAGTCGGGTGTGGGGCCCACGACAACGGTTCAACCGACCGCGACTACCACATCTACCCCGAGAAGAGATCGTGAAGATCACCAAAGAGACCACGCTCCACGAGTACGTCCGCGGCTTGGTCGGTTCAACCCAACACGAACTGCTCGCGGAAGTAGTCAAGAGATTGAAAGCCGGAGCTACGGTTCACCTAGACGGAATCAACTACAACTATCCTGCCAGTGAAGTCGTCCAAGGCATCGTCAACACGATAGGTAGTGATTACAAATCCGTCAGCGAGGAGTTCTGTCCGTCCTGGCTTCAACGCGTCGAGGACCTACTGAAAGAAATCTCCAACGCCGAAGGCTACGGCTCAACCAACCGCGACTAATATCTACCCGGAGAAGAAATCATGAAAGTCACCAAAGAGACCCAAGTCATCGACCTCATTCACGAGCTCGTCGACGAGGGACAATGCCAACTTCTCGCCCAAACCGTGCGCATGTTGAGAGTCGGAAAGAACCCGCTCGTAACAGGAATCGACTACACCTATCCAGCTAGGGTCTATGTCGAAGGCATCGCATCGGTGGAAAAGCGAACAGAGCAGTCGGTCTTAGAAGAAGTCGCTCCCAAATGGCTTAACCGCATCGAAGCGCTACTCCAAGAGATAGCCAAAGAAGAAGGCTACAAACTCTGATGACCACCTTCGCCCTCGTCGCCGCCAAACTCTGGCCTCACCTCCGCAAGCTCATCATCCGGATCGGACGGTGGGTGATTCAACGTCTGCGTAAGTGGGGAGCTCAAAGCCTGGCTATCTACATGCGGATACGCGTGGAGGTCTTCGAAGGTCGTCTCGGTCGAGCTCGAGCGAAGTGGCGCAAGAAGTGGCTCCATGGCCGCATTCGACGATGGCTGAAAGTCGCCGACTGGCTCGAGCACAACGCCAAGAAGGTAAACACGAAGGTCGCTGACAAGCTAGAAGTGCTCGCCATCGCCGATCGCATTCCCGTCAACTCGCCGTGGGAGAGAAAAGCAGCATGAAAGTCGGAGACCTCATCAAAGTTCACCTCCCCGGAGAGTCCCTCTGGGCTGTAGTGACTGATATTCGTCGTGGCAAGGTTCATGCGCAGCTTCGAAACGAATCCATCCACGAACAGTTCTCCTTTGGCGACAAAGTAGTACTTGGACCCGACAACTACGAGATCGTTCACCCGGCTCACAAAGTCGAAGGCGTCAAAAAAGCCATCGAAGAGTGGCGACGGACTGCCTGATGGCCTCAAGCGCTGTTCCGTACGCGGTTGGAGCCTTTGCGCTCGTCGGAGCTCTGTTCCTGCTCGGCGGTGAAGACACGACGGAGCCGGTGGAGACGGACGACGATCCCGAACCCCCCGATCCAACACCCGACGAAAAGAAAAAACAGCAGCAAAAGAAGAAGGAGAGCGGCAAGGGCTACGTCGCGCCTACTGAAGCTGAATGGGTGTCCTTCCGTACGGCGCTGTTAGCTGCGGGGGTGACGAACTTCACGGCTGAAGAGCTGACGTCTTGGGGTGGTGGGAAGTATGGGATTCCGAAGGGTGACAAGCTGGTCAACTTTTTGAAGATCATCCGGCACGCCCAAGCGATTCGAAAACGGTACGGCAAGCCTTTGCTCATCTCGAGCGGCTACCGACCGTGGGATAAAGCCGGCGGCAATCACGAGCAGGGGACGGCTATCGACTTCGACTTACCGTCTCGGACCAAAGCGAACGAGCACGAGTTTCGCTTGGTCGTCGCGCAATATTGGAAAGAGACGCCGACGTTGATGGGTTTAGGTTTTTATCACTCGCCGACTGGCCGGGTTCACGTGGACGTCAATCAGCGCAAGGGTCGAAGGCGATGGTATATGGACGAGATCTCGCCTATTTTCAGCGAGCTGCAGCAGGCCTAAAAACGTGCACGCGTCTGCAGGCTAGCGGCTCCACTACTTATTGCATCGGAGACGGCAAAACACAGACTGCGGCCCGTGTAGAAATGGAGGCTCGCATGGTTGAGTTTGACTGCCCTTTTCAGTGGTCTTAGTGATAGACTCACCCCCTAGGACACCCCCTCAATTTCCGAGGTGGGACCGCAATCCGCGAGAGCTGCTGCAGTGGCGCCCGGTATCGCCCACGAGGTCGACCTCGTGGGTTTTTTAGTGCCCAAACGGGTGTCTCCACAAGTCCCCCTTCACGAGCGCCCACCAACCCATTCCAAAGGCAAACGCCCAAAGGAACTCCGCAACGAAGTGCATCACCTCAGCCACGCGGAGCCTCTACGAATAATTCGCCCCGCTCGTTGAGACAGAGCCGACAATACTCGCCCGGTCGAACTCGCATTTTGACGCGGCACTGGGTGCAGTAGGGGTCCTGCAAAGTTGAACGAGGTCTAGGGGGTCCCCGATGAATGCCGTGGATGCCGAATCGATTCCTATTCGCGCAAATAGCCTTATGGCCGCAGTTGAAGAGAAGGCCTATCTGCCTATCGGTCAAACCCTCCTTCACGAGACGGCGCAACTCGGAGATTTTCTCCGCCGTCCAACTGATTTTCACCCTTGAACCCCCTACCGCCGCTTCGTCTTGAGCACCGGCTAGGTACCAACAGAGTCGATAGTCAACGTCCACACTGACCATTCCTCCAGAACCACCGGCGCCGGCGATGCGGTCTAGGAACTGTTCGTATCGCCGACGATGCTGAAGGTCTTTCGCGTTCTTAGGATCGGCTTTCAAGCAAATCACGGAGCAAAAAGGCCGGAGCTCTTCCGCTGGCACCTTCAAACAGATTGGGCACCGATCCTCAACCATTCTGTTTGACTTCCATCGAAACCTAATCTATCGTCTGTCCCATGCCGCTGCAACGGCGAACGGAGAATATCAACAGTGGACGCGTGTCGGCCTAACCGTTCGGCTAGGTACGTGTTGGGTGGGGGTTTTTTGGGTTCCCCTCCCCTCGGCCTGAAATTGCAGTTTCAGAATCCGGGCACCGAGCCTTAGCAAAAGGAGGCCGTCATGGCCAAGACGAAGAAACAGGGGACCACGCTAGTGGTCATTCCTCCGGTAGAGAAAGCAGTCGTTCAAGTTTCGATCATCGGAACTTCCCCTCTCGTGCAGCATCGCTACAGCGAGAAGTCGAAGAAGCAGATTCTCGACACTCAGCAGGGTAAGCAAAAAAAGAAAGAACCGAAAAATCCCGAGGCCGATTTCAACGACGCCCGTTACGTCATGGCGAACGGCAAGGGGGACGGTTTCAAAGCCCATGCCGTTCGGCTCGCCATGGTCGCTGTCGCAAAGCAGGTCGGTTTCAAGATGACCGACATGCGTAAGCTGTTCTTCGTAGAGGGCAACGGGCTCGCTAAAAGTGGAGAGTCGTGCATTCGAATTCTCGATGCTGCGGGTAAGAAGCCAGCTAAGGCTACGATGCGTGAAGACTACGTACGCGTTGGCATGGGCAAAGGGGGCGGGAACGATTTGAGATATCGTCCAAGCTATTGGCCCTGGTCAGCGACGTTCACGATTCGTTTCGATCACAACCTGATTGACATCAGCTCGATCCTCGAACTCGTCAATCGGGCCGGCTATGCGAACGGTCTCGGCGAAAACCGAATGGAAAACGGGGGCGAAGGATGGGGCGCTTTCGAAGTCAAGCCGACCAAGAAAACGCGTAGGAAGGCTGCGTGAAGAAGAACTACGGTAAACGGAGTGGGTCCCGTATTAGGGGGGACCCCTCCGTCATCGGACGCGAGCTGGAGCGCCTACGTCGCAAGCACGACGGCGTTTTGACGGCAGACATCGTCGTCGAGGCCGCCAAAAAACCCAACTCCCCTTTACACGGGGAGTTTGAGTGGAACCGAACAAAGGCGGCTCACAACTACTGGCTTCGACAAGCACGAACGATCATGGCGGATATCACGATCGAGTGTAGCGAGTCGAAGACTATCCGCGCCCTGACTCACGTCATCTTCGATGACGGAAAGGGCTACGTGGGCACGGAGGATGCACTCAGTGACCCGGATATGAGAAAGCAGGTCATCCAACGCTTGCAAGACGAGGCGGAAGATTGGTCTGAACGTGCTGAGCTCTACCGGGAGTTTGCGAAAGTCATTGCAGAAATTCGCAAGCGAAAGAAACGTTGAACCGGATGGGTTGGAGCGGAGTGGTTTGGCAGGAGTGGACTGGGACGGAGTGAAGAGGACCGGAGGGGAGGGGAGGGGAAAGGAGAGGCAGGAGCGGAGCGGAGGGGAGCGGATTGGATTGGATTGGATTGGAGAGGAACGGAGAGGCAGAAGAGGAGAGGAGAGAAGCGGAAACGAGCGGACAGGAATGGAGTGGCAGGACCGGAACGAAGTGGAGAGGCAGAAAAGGACGGGAGCGGACGGAAGGGGAGCGGATCGGACAGGCAGGAGCGAAGTGGATGGGACGGGAAGCGATCGGTTGGGAATGGACTGGAGCGGCAGGAACGGAATCGAGCGGAGTGGGAGGAAAGGAACGGAGAGAAATGGAGCGGCAGGAGGGGATGGGAGTGGGAAGGATGGGACAGGAGGGGCAGAATCGGAGAGGATGGGGCGGGAAACGATCGGATGGTAAGGGACGGGAACGGATAGGCAGGAGAGGACGAGATAGGACGGGACTGAAGAGGAGCGTAGCGTAACGGAGTGGCAGAAAGGGATGGGCATGGATAGGACGGGTTGGGAGTCGAGTGTACTGGAGTGGCAGAAACGGAACCGAATGGGGAATGGGAGGGAGCGTAATCGACCGGAGCGGAATGGCAGAACCGGAGGGGACAGGAGCGTAATCGACGGGAACGTAAGGGAAAGGAATGGCAGAAAAGGACCGGCGGGGAGCGGAGTCGAGGGTGATGGACCGGAGGGGCAGAAAAGGATGGGTGAGGACAGGGTTGGTGCGGAGTCGATAGGACTGTAGTGGAACGGAGGGGCAGGACAGGACCGGAATGCTGCGGATGGTATTGGAAAGGAATCGAACGGAGGGGCAGGGTAGAAGAGGAAGGGAGCGGAGAGGAGCGGAGCGTAGTGGATTGGAGAGGCAGAAGAGGACCGGAATGGAAAGTAACGCATAGGACGGAAAGGGAATGGACTGGACCGGATTGTCTTTAGTCGTCCCCGTTACCCTTGAAGAGCTTCTCGACCTCGTCCGACTTTTTGATGTCCGCAACCTCGGTCTCAACCGCCTTGAGCGTCTCTGGTTTCGTAACTGCGTCAATCGCTTCAGGATGAATCACATCGAGCTTGTCTCCGATGTAGCTGAACCCGTCCACCATCTGAACCTTCTGCTCGACCGTCGCCACCCCAAGCGTTTCGAGCTTCCCCTTCACACTCTCTTTGACCTCTTCCTTCGTACACTTGCGCCCCGAGCACCCTTCGATCGACGTCTCGAGTTCGTCCACCCGCTTGTCGACCGTCTTCTGAACATCAGCAGGCTGGACCGTCTCCAGCCTCTCGGGAGCGAGCTGCCAAATGCCAACGCCTCCAGCCCCTAAAATCGTGCTAGCAATCAACGAGTATCGTAGAAGTCGTCCTTTGAGCTCGACCCACTTGATTCGCTCCCTCGCCTCAATCGCCGCCACGAGAGCCTCAGGAGACGACGCACCGTTCTTCTTGATGGCATCCATCACGAACTGCCGCGTCACCCCCTCGACCTCCAGAGGCGCTGTGGACTCGTCTGAGATGACTGTGGGCACAGCGGGGCTAGGTCCGGTCACGGACCGAGTCTACCACCCCACAAAGGTGTAGCTTTATCTAGGTGCGCGAAAATCGCCGTGCCCCGCTTCCTCAGGCTTCGTCTATCCGCATCCGGTCAAACAAGGTGGACACGGCGAAGGACTCCCGTTTCACGTACGACGGCTGCGGGTGTTTTTCGGGGAATGCCGAAACCCGAGGTCACCGCCCGCTGGACCTCAATCTACACTCCAAAGAATGACCGCGTAAAAAACCGCACGTACGACACGCTCTTTTCTGCCCCATCTCGACGTCAGCCCGACACGCACAATAAAAACAGAGCCACAAGATGATGAACTCAGTGAGAGCCGCTCTTCGTACCCGATTCCCATTCTCCCCGGCGTGACTAGGCAATACGAGGGTAACGAACGCCCGTTTTGCGTCATTCGTACAAGACGGCCTCTGGCACACCCCAACTGAATTGCATAAAGGAAAATGCCCCAACGAAGAACCCCCCGTGTGCTGTACTCTCTTAGTTCCCAACGACGTGCCTCTCCAACTCGTGAACGTCGAGCTTCTTCTCAGCAACGACGGCCTCGAGATGCAGGATGAAACGCTTTTGGTACGCTTCGTTCGAACCCGCGTCCCCTGCCGTGTGATTGCGACAAGCTGCTTCCTGGACCGCGCCCCACCATTTCATCAGGTGCATCAATGGGAAAACGTCACCTTCTGCATCCGGTCGTCCTCTCGACGAGCGAGACGGACAGTTGCCAACACGCCCCACAATTGGGCCTGCCCTACGCTGAGCTGCAGGCGTTGATTACCCTCGATCACCATGTTCGCCTGACGACCGATTTCGTTGATGCAGCTGGCTATCTGCTCCTCGGCAGCCTTCCAGTCACGAACGAGGTAGGGGGCTTCGTCTTTGTCTTCAGCCATTGGCTTTCGTTTCCTTCTCGGTTTGGGTCGGACTGTGATTGGGATGCATGGAAAAACTCTGCTGCAGGGCTGTTATAGCAACTTGACACCAGATTCGAAGTCATCGTTCGGGAGTTCACTTTTGAGTGCGTTTATTCGTGGGTCGTCGGGTGACACTTCCGGCACACCCTCGGCGTCGAGCCTCTCGTTGATGAATTCCTCGAGGATGCGGCTACGCGACCTCTTCGCGCCCTTCGCAAAGTCGCTGAGCCTGCAGTAGGTCAGCCCACTGATGGAGATAGACCGTCGTGTGGTTTTACGGGACATCGCAGTAGGCAGTGATGTCGATGTACGAAGAGTAGGCGCCTCGACCTTCGACTTCGAACTGAATTCCATATTGGTAATCGAACTCGACAGGAATCACACGAAGGGGGACACGAAACGCTACGGCCGGAACAGCGTGTAGGTCGTCATACCCTTCAACGATCTGCCCCATCCCGTAGCTCTCGATCCGTTTGATGTAGATGCCGCTGAGATCGTCGCCAAAAATAGCCAGCCCTTTCATCACGAGCCTAGGATTGCTTGACGTTTTTAATTCCACATGCTTGACGGTCCCCGACGCTACGATCACGTTCTGCGAGCACACGATGGGTCCGAGCTCGTTGATGACGGTGGATTTTTCGTACTCGAGCACCCTATCGACAATCTCCTTCTTCGTGAGAGTTCTCGATATGGCTCGAATGCGTGCTTCCCGTGATCCTAAAAACGGTTCTGGTTCTGACACTGGCGCTGGCGGTGGCACTGGCGCTGTCTGTTGCACCTTCGGCTCGATCCCGATCTCCCTGTTTATCTTCCCCAGACAATTCTCGCACCACCGTGCCCATGCAGCTCTAGGCGCTCCACACTCCGTACATTTGTGAAAGTTGTTCATTTGTTTCTCCTATTTACCGTCGACGTCCGGATCAACGGCGAACGCTAATGCAAAGCGTTTTACCGCGCTGTTGGCCATCATAATGGCCGTGTCCATCCCACGTTTGGTGGGCCCGTTCTCCCGCTCAAACTCGCACCCACTTTATATAAACGGGGGCGCCTCCTCCCCGTTAGGTTTACTTGCCATCGCTAGCTCCTGAGATTACGTGTTCGTAGTCCCATCCAACCTCCCACTCCACGCGCAGGTTTTGATTGTCTAAGTACAGACCGAGCTGTTTCGCGCCGGGGGGTTGCCCTGGAGGGGACTGAGCTTCCCCCCTAACCTGAGGATGTGGCCCGAGCATTCGACAGAACCTACGACCCTCCGCCCACGCCTCAACAGCTTCGGGCGTGTCTTCCGAGAACGGAAGCCACCCGTCTCGGGCTCCCGCCACCGCCAAAAAGCACGCTTTCAAATTGAGATCGTCGAGCCGTATGTCGTTCGCGCCGCGTCGATCAACTTTCTTCGCGGCGTACTCTGCTGCGCGTTTGAAATCTTCTCGCGTCATTTCTATGTCACCTATCATCTCCATCCCCCACCTCGTTCTCGGGTGTACTGGCGATAGCGTTCAGGGTGGAGTTCGTTCGAGTACACGTCGTCACGGATACAGGGGGAGGGGGCTTCGACTTTACACGTCGAACAGTTGGAGAGGACTTCGGCATCGCACGCCATCCAGACACCGACGAAGACCCAGATCGTTCGCTGGATGATGATGAAGCGGAAGCCGTTGAAGGAGTTGAGGAAGATCACCTTCTATTTCCTGGCGCTACTCATTTTCGTGGATCTCTACTACCTCTCGAAGCGTGAGGATCTCCCAAGCTAGAGCTTGGATTAGGTCCCCCTTGGCCGGCTTCGTCCAATCTCCCCCGTGAATCCGTACCTCAACCCGACCCGAGTCGTGCAAACGGACTGCGTATCGTCCGTCCTCTATCTCAACGTCTTTGTACCCTGCGTCAGTCATCCTCCTCGATCTTCTCTCTTCGCTCCGCAGCGAGAGCTTCGACCGCCAGGCGGAAGACGCTGGACATCGGACGGTCCTCTGCCTCCGCGACAGCTTCGATGTAGGCCTGGTACTTGGGCGGACAGGTGAAGTTCATCCTCACCATCTCTTCCTTGGTATCATTCTTACCCATTGAGTATTACCCTATCACGACTGGCTCGTCGGGACGCAAGTAGAACTGCATTCGACCCTCATCACGCCTGTCCCCAGGCCTCGAGCAGCAGTCGAGCAAAACCGCGGGTTGGCCGTCGTGCGTCAGCTGACTCCCCCTCTCGTCGTACTCGTCGAGAGCGCGGACTTGATATCGCGTGTCGTCTATGACCACGACCATGCCGGATCTGAGTTCGTTAGCTTTCATTTCAACATCTCCTCGATACGCTCGGTAAACGCAGCTCTGTTCTCAGCGGGAACGAATATCCGTCGCGACATCGAGAGCCATCGTAAGCGTCTTGACTCTTCGCATGACTCGGATGGCTGTGTCGATGGCCCCTTCGTTCTCTGAAGGTTCGCCAGGTACTTCGCGCATGATGAAGTCAGCAAGACGGTCTATCTGGCTACCCAACGTCTCGTCGTCCTGTAAACGCTTGACCTCAGCGCGGGCCTCGTCACGTTCTTCTCTCAGTTCCTCGATTACGTCGCCTAGACACTGCTCGCAACCGCAGGTTTTAGGGTGGATCATTCGGTCCTCTCCAGCGAAGTGCCCAACTTGTTCAACGCGTGTTCCAAATCCTCTCGGCGTTTTTCCGTGTACAAAATGAGCGCTAATTCCTCATAGGCACCCGCCGCCAACTGTCTAAGTCGCCCCTCGGCTTCCTGCCCTGGGTACTTAGCAAGCGTGCGACCATTCTCGTTCAGTTCGTCGGCCATCTCGCGCGCCAATCCTATTATCCGCTCGCGTTCGCCTTTCAGCCCCGCTTCTGCTCTCTCAGCTCGTCGCCTGAGCAACTGCACCGACATTGCCACAGCCTCCGCGCCGCCCGGTCCAACGCCCGGTGTCACAGCCTCACAGACGAGCGCGTACGCAGCTCTGCAAGCCGTCAGGTCGTAACCATTCGCATCCTCAACGTCGGCCAGGACTTGGGCGTAACCCCGTTCGGTTATCACACCGGGAGGGACGTCGTGCATGTAACCGGCACCAAACGCCTTGGCTGCTGCCTTGCGGTGTCTGTCCTGTACCTCAGCCACTACTTGCCCCCCTGTGTCACTTTCCATCCGCGCTCTCTCAGCGCTTTTACGAGCAGCTTATCGGAAATGTGCTTGAGGTCCGCTAGGGTGGGAACGAGCCCCGACCCTTTGCAATGCCAACAATACTTCCACGCTTCGGACCCCTCGCCGCTACCACCACAACTCTTGCACTTCATCCCGGTCATGCCTCCTCTATCACTTTCAATCCGTACCTTTTAGCCATCTCGATCAACTCTGCTTTCGTCTTGCCCCACTGTTTAGAGAGGCACGAGAAAGGAATGCCAGCCGCGAGGACGACTTCGGGCGGTTGCCAGCGTCCGTAATGATCGAGCCATTCACAACCCTTGCAGTCGATCGAGTGTTCTTCCTCGGCCGGCGGTGTTGGGCGGTAGGGGTCGGCCTCTTCCTTCACCTCAAGCTCTTTGATCGGCTTTGGTGGGAAAAACTTAGCCACGAGCCACGCTAGGAACCGTTTCATCACTTTCGCCACGGCCATTCCCCTTTTCCAATACGGTAGCCTAGTAAGACTCCGCAAAACGTGGCGAGGGGACACACCACGATCGCCGTAAGAGCGACCCACATCATTCGATGACCTCGTTTCCGTTGCCAAGTGCACACTGTCGGCAGTTTTTCTCCGCGCCAGCAACAGCGCCACCATGAAGCCAACAAGGCTGATCAACCCCCTTGCACGCGTGCGCCTCTCCCTCCTTCACATCCTCCCCACAATCGGAGCACTCCAAGAAGGAGCTACCGTCCCGAACCCCACCGACAACGCGTGGGCTAGCATCCTGACGCTTGTGGTCCCACAAAAAAATCGCTCCAGCCGGGGTGTTGTTGGCGATGCGGTACAAAGCGTTTGGGTCCGAAGCTGTCCATAGGAGACGTTCGGAATCAAAAGTTAGCGACAATCCGTAGCGCTCCATGATCACCATCGCATCGGACCAACCCTGTAGTTGGTCGCCCTCCAACAGGGTTTTGACGCTTTCACGGTCGTCGCGTTCAAAGACAACCAACATTTTTTCGTCAGCCATTTAGAATACCCCCGGAAAAAATTTGGACGCCCTCTTCCGCTTGTCGCTCGTGCGCTTACCTTTCGGGAGACACAGATCTTTGAATGCCTCAATCTCCTGGAAGGTGACCTTGACTTTCCGACGCTTGGCTTCTTGCTTGACCAGAGCACTGACGATCATCGCCTGCGGCAGGTCGAGCTTTTCCGCGATTCTCTGCAAAAGCAACGTGTCCTCAGCGGACGTAGAGACAGATCTTCGTGTTTGATATTTACCCATTTGGTCGTGTTTCTTTCACTCGATCACCTCGTTCCCGTGTTGGTCCCAACCCTCTCTCGCAGCTCGAGCGAACATCTCTAGCCGCGGTCCGGGTGAGACAGCCTCGATGAGGTCGTAGGCCTCGTCCGGCTTTTGGCTATGTTTACGCCTCGGGAGTAGCTTCCCGCCGATGAGGGTGCTTCGATTGCGGACGAGCGGTTTGTTGCTCCCACGGACTCCAAGCAGCAAGAGTTCGTGAGCTCCGCGCAAATAATAGCCAAGACCGAATCTATCCTTCGCCCACACCCCATTCGTCTTGTAGGTAAACCCAATAGCCTTCATGACCTCGAGCGCGTCGGGGAGGAAGTTGTTCGTCGTCCAAAGGAAGAGGATGCAGTCGTCGGCTGGCTTCCAACACGGAGACGAGAGGATGGTCTCGATGATCTTCCACGTCTTCATGAGCGGATAATGTTTTTGAGCTCCTCGCACGATCTTGCCGCCACCTCGCTCGTTCCACGGCGGGTCTATGAGGATGGAGTGGTACAACTACCTCAACCCCTTCACAAACTCGCTGAGTACGATCTCCACGGGTAGCACTGAACCCAGGCTCATATCCAACGTCTTCATCCTCCGACTGGCAGCCTCGTTAAACTCCCCATTCGCACCAGACGATTTCCCCCACCCCGGAATAAACACCGCAGCATCGCACCGCCGGAGCAGCTCCATCGTCCCGTCGATCCAAAACTGCTCGGTGCACTCCCCGTGGAAGAACCGTGTGTTGGTGTGTGGGATGAGTGGCATCGCGCCGGCTTGGGCGACGAGTAGGCCGATCTCTTCGGCCCGACGGATGTTCTGTTCGATGCCCCACGCCGTCTTGGCTCGGAACGGTCCTGCGATGTAGATGATTTTCACTCTTCTGACTCCAGGGGTTTGGCTTTGTCAAGGAACTCCTGAAGTTTTTTCAGGAAAGGCGCCGGCTTCAGCTGAAATCCGAAACGTTTGGCGAGACGCTCAGAGTCGTGGTCATGCATAGTTCGACTATCCCAACCTAAGACGGCCCGATATAGGGATCGCCAAACGTGGATCTCATAATCGCGTTGAATCAACTCTCTCAACCGCTCTACTTCAGCTTTCACAACTTCAACTCCTGCACCCAGTTGACGACCTTCACCAAGTCATCGGTCAGCAGATCCACCATCGCGTACATGAGCTCGGGCTCACCATCCGTCAACAGGATGGCCGTGGGCTTGCCCGCTCCAATGCAGTACCCGAGCTCGAGATGTGCACTACGACCACACGGCATCACGAGCACGCAGGCGTCAGCGGCCCTGAGTGCATTCATATCAACACGGAAGCCATCGACGGCAACAGGGTGGTCGAGACCCGCCACGAAGTGTGAGGGGCTCCACGACTTCCACTCAGGGTCTATGTCCGACCAATGGAAGCCGGTCGCCCCCTTTGCCGGGTTGCGAAAATCGTACACGTCGGCGCAACCCTTCAGAGCTTTCACGATCGTGGGCTGCTTTTCGTTGCGCCAGCTCGACGCGACGTAGATGTAGGGTCTCTTCTTCATCGTACCAACTTCCAAATTCCTGAGCCGATCCGAATCAACACGCGAATCGGGGTAAGTAGCCAGTAGAGCCACGTAACCTTTCCCCTTGGTAAAACCTATGCACGGGCGCCCGAAGCCGACCTCCCCCTCCTGGTAAGTCAACTCGTGCAGCTCCGCGAACTTCTCTAGATACTCTCGTGGTGTCATACTCGGCTTCCTCTGCTCTTGAGCAACTGTGAAAAGTGTTTGGGTGTGGTCTGGATCGCAAGCCGGGCAACTTTTTGCAATCGCTCGGCCTTGGGGTCCTGGTCTACAAACCACCACATCACCCCGATCCGACAATGAAGTTGAGCTGGACGACTGGATCGCCAATCGCGATGTTTCTCGTAAGCGGTAATCCTAAACCGAAGAGTGTCGGAGGCCCCGTGACCCGCCAGAAAAAAGTCTCGACGTCCGAGGACTGGTGCGCCAATCACGACCCACCCCACGCCCAGGCCCAAGCCGTCGCCGCTACTGCCACGAGCCCGATAGCACCAGACAAAACGAAGAGCGCGAGTGCCCAAAAGCAACCGTTGTTGTCTTCGCTTTTGAGCCGCGACACTTCAGCTTTTAACCGCGCTACCTCATCTTGGCTCTCGTCGAGCAGCCCCGTGCTCGCTTCGTACCGTCGTTGCCAGTCGTCTTCAGTCACACCTTTTCTCCTGGCTATCTACTTGTAGATGAATGTGCGGGCCTCCGGCGCCCATCATGCGGTTGTAGATCAAGTCAGCCAGGTCGTGCGCTGAGAAACGCCCTGTGTCGCAGACCAACATCTCCCCGCTCGACAAATGAATTTCCAGCGTCGCAGCTTCAGGTCTAAGTGCAACAATCTTCGTCACGTTCAAGTACCCCCACCGAATTCCGTCAATGGTGATCTGGTGCATCAATCCCCGTCCCGCGGCTCGTTGCTGGCCCGCAGCTTCGCCTTGAAGAACCGAGCCAACTCCAATGCCTGCTCGACGTCCGGCATCGCACGGTGAAACTTCTTTTGCATCGGTAGCTCGAGCGTCTCCCACCAAAGCGGCGTCAGCTCCCGCAGCACACTGACGTCGAAGTGTCGGTGACTCAGTCGACTGTCTACCGCATGGAGGTGGGCTTTGATGAAGCCGCGATCGAAGTGCACGCTGTTTCCGGCGAGGACGGTGGTCGTCTCTTCGGAGTATCCGCTCAAAAGCTCCACGAGGTTATCGTCCAAAGCAAAATCATGAGGTAGAAGAATTCCTTCAGCCTCATCGAGAAGCCCCGACTCCAAATGCATCCTCGCGGCTTGGATAGACCAAAGAGCACCATCCGAATTCACGCGTGCATCGAGGCGATCCAGCTCGACGAGCCGTTCGTCAGTCAAGATGGCCGCGCACTCGATGATGGAATGCTTCTCGGGATCGAGCCCCGTCGTTTCTAGGTCTAGCCAGAGGTACTTCATTTCACACTCTCAAATCGATCGTCTACGAACCGGTTCAAATCCTCGATCGTCCCATCGTTCAATAACGTCGTACCAGCTTCGATTACGTGCTTCTCCGACTCGTGCTCGCTCGAGTGCTCAAATCCAGGACGCTCGACGCGCCAGATGGTCCCTCCGAGCTCCCGCACGGCCTCAGCTTCGTTCGGGAACCGTAGGTCGTCGACGACGACGTGGGAAGTTAGGTTGGAGATCCGCTGTTTCCACACGCGTACCCACAAGTCGTCAGCGATGAGCTTTCGTCCCCACTCGGTCCCGAGCGTTTGCATGCAGTGACGAGCCGTCACACCCCCGAGCCAGTCGATGGGTTTTTCCTTTTCGTCTCCGTAGACCTGGTCGTATGTGAGTCCCATCGAGAGCAGCATCGTTTTGAGCGTGGCCGCAAACGGCCGAGACAAGAACCGGCGCTGTTCGATGAGACGATCTGCAACCGTCGTCTTCCCAGATCCCTTCGGACCACAGATGGCGATGAGTTTCATCCGATCGGCTCCCCGTTGATCCACCCATCTACGACCGCAGTCACGTCACGATCGTTTCCGTCTGTGACAGTTGGGTTCTCAATCCCCGCTTTGCGCGCGAGCTGAAGATGCTTCATCGCGTCGGAATGTACGAGGTGGGACGACCACGGTTTCCCGTTGTCGTTGACACAAAACGGCAGTTTGGGTCGGCTCTCCAATCGGTCTGAGGCCTTGCGGAAAGCTTCGCGGATCTTCTCGTTCAAATTGCCCTCCCTTCCGTGAACAGCTCCCACGTGCGCGGGAACTTTTCAGCGATCATCTTGCCGACCGCTTCGGCGTAGACGCGGATCTCGTACTGCGCGTGCGGGTCCATGCGCAACGTCAGGAACCCAAGCCAGTTGCGAAGATTCGCGCTCGCTCGCATCCGGCTGTAGCGCGCGACGGGCAAGTGGATGCGCGCCAACTCCTTGGGGACGCCATTCGCAAGTGCTTGTTCGTACGTGTTTTGCAGGTCCTCATATGTATCCTCCAGTGCCGAACGAAAAGACTCCGCACCCTCAGTCGTCAACTCGCCCGCACCCTTCGCTGTCCCCGCTTGCTTGTTCTTGGTCGAGTTCACCATAAGGCGCTCGACGGTCGGCATGTAGTTGAACGAGGGCAGCGGCGTGTATCGAGCTGACATCTCAGAATAAGACTGGGTTCTGTGCCTATGCCACTGGCGAAACACGAAGATAGGCGCCTGGACCTCGATGGTGAGCCCGGCCATCTCAAACGGCGTGCTGTGTTTGTTCTCGTACAGGTAGCGAAGGAGCTTCTCATCACCGTGATCGACGAGAACCGCTCCGTGTTTTATACAAACGTAGACTCCGCTCGATTTTCCCTCGACAACGCTCTCCGTAACAGACCTCCCGCAATCTCTGCACCGCAGACCCCAACCCTTGAAGCCCTTGCCGGTACTCATGCGTGCAGCCTCGATGATGGCTTCGTCAGAGCCCCAATAATCAACGAGCTGCGCGTAGCCGTGGTCTAGGAGTTCAGTCCTCATAGCGGTACTCCTTAGGTCGTTCGGCCCGAGCGGTTGTTGGTGGGAGGTGATGGTGACTGCAAACCGAACACGGTGCTACCCATCCTGGCTTGTCCGGGACCGGTCGAGATCCCGACCCTTTGCATCCGCGCCAGTGTCGGACGAGTTTTGGGGTCCGCGGTGTCGTCATCCCAAGATGGCCTTTCCAACGAGGTAGACGATCGCGCAAAACAACAGAAACAAAAACAGCCTCCACCCAAACCAAAGAGGGATGAGCACCATCTCCCAAAAGGTCGCCGTACTTCGCAACTCGCCCATGTTTTCTTCAGCGCGAAGACGGTCCTGCGCCCACTTCGGTAGCTGCTCTTCAGTCATCCAACGACCCCCTCCGGGTCCTCGAGAACTAGCTGACACAGCTGCTGCGCTTTTCTGAGCGTCGACGAGATCCCCGAAGCGATGTGAATGTAACTGTCACGCCGCTCGGCCTCAACCTCCCACCGATAGAGGTCGGCACCCGTCTTTAGGATGGTCGAACGACGTGGGCCTATCGATTTCGACCATCGGGTTTCGTCCTCTTGCCAGGACGTTTCGACGGGCGGCCTCTCGACGGGCGGCCTCTCAGCGATTGGTAGTTTCTCGTTTTTCCAGCTCATTCTCTCAGCTCCTTTTCGATGGTGAAGATTCCCAATAGAATTTCTTAGCATCCTCTATCCAAAAACCCCGATCCCAGAAAAACCGCAAGTCCTGCTGCGCGATGAAAAGTCGTTCCTCATCAGTATCGTAATCAGGGGTTCGGTCCCATAAATACCGAGCCGCTATGACCCAAGAGAAAACCCCACGAGCTTCGCTCATGACTGCTCCACCAAATCTGCAGCGTCTCGCAAAGCGTTGCCACTCTGCGTCTCACCGAGAACATCGAAGCCTTGGGCGAAGTCACGTAGGCGTTCGGTGAGATTTTGCTTGTCGATGTGCTTGCGCTCGATCAGGAAAGCAGGAAGAACTTTGATGGCCTCCTTCACGAGGTCCTCTAGATGCTTCATCGAATCCGGAGCTGACTCGACGATGAACGCCCGCATCGTCTCGAGGTTGTCTTCGAGGAAATCGAGAGCTCGAGAAACCTCGAACTTCTCGGTTTGCATGGCCCCGGAGAGATCGGGGTCGAGCTGGCCCTCGTGATAGGCCTTCCGTAGACCGACCTCGATAGCTTGTAAGAAGCACGAATCGAAAGTGAGAGCGCCCTCTCCAAACTTCTGTAGGTCCAAAGCACGGGCTAAGACCTTCTTGGCCTCGGTCTCCATCATCGGCATCATCGCACCGCTCTCCACCATTCGAGCAAGTTGTCTTTACACTCCTGACACAGCTCGGCCTCTTTGCCGCACGAGTCGCGCAACGTCTGTGGGCCCTCGGGCGTCAACGTGACGAGATAAAAGTCATCCCCCTCCGCCACACCGCCATCCGTGATCTTCACGAGCCTGCAACGGTCGCAAAACTGTTCGGTCGTTTCTCAACGTCCCATCAGTCCTCGGTTTCTAACCCACGGGTAACGGCGAAGAAAATCGCGTCCTTCATGCGTTGCGAAACCGGTAGCTGGCTGTGCGGCAACAAACACGGATGTGTTTTCTCGTCAACGTCCTTCTCAGGCCCGTATCTCCATCCCTGACGGAGTTTGTGCGCCATCCAAACCTCGTGAGAAGCCGCCGAAGTGGTGACGACCCTATCAAGGATATTCTTCACGCCTTCAATGGCCGACTCCCGTATCCAGTCGGCCGCCTGGTCCCACGTCGGCTGAGAGTGGTCCCCCAAGAAGGAGCAGTAGAGGCGGTTCATCTCGTAACAGGCCTTGGCTATCTCTTCGGTCTTCATCAACTCGACTCCTCCCAGGGAACGAGCCCCTGCCAAGACACCGAAACTTCGTCATTGGGAAATTGATATGAAGCCTGTCGAGATGCTCCATCGATGGCAGCAGCAAGTTCGGGGGCCAACACCCAAAGACCCAAAGATCTTATCTCAGCCCTAAACCTCTCTCCAGGTTCAGAAGCCTCAGTCCGATAGATGACGACACCGCTGAATGACAACTGCATGGTCTTCCTCCTAGTATGACTCCCTACCACTCAGTTTTATTCGGGGCAAGTTTTTAGTCCTTGCGGTATTCCCTGCCCTGCCAACCGCCCCGCGCTACCACAGGCCACCCTTCCGCCCACCTAGGCAGCGTCCCCATGAGCCTCTCCAGCTCGTCAACCGAACCGTGACCATCAGGCTGTTCGCACACGATCTCGTCGTGAACGTGTAACACGATATTGTATCCAGCTTTGTCGGCGTGCAGCATTCCATGCGCCAAAATATCTCGGGACACAGCCTGCACTGTGTTTTCAACGAGACGCCCCCCGAAGGTCTGCAGCTCGTGCCAACCGAGAGGACCGTACTTCGGATTGCTGTTCCATCCCCAAAATCGAATACGTTTTCGGTGCTCACCCCAATCTGTGACATAAGGCTCGATACGAGGCGTGTGGTAAACGAGTGAGCGCCCCGACGGCAGCACGCACCGCAACACCTTGCCGTCGTAATGATACTGGATCTCCCGATAGACATACGCGTGACCGGGACTGCTGATCGCGTTGATTGCAGCGCGCTCCAAACCTTTCCACATTTCAACGATTGCAGGCGACTCATTGCGCCAACGCAGGACGTTCCTTTTGATCTCGTCGTCGGTCATGTGCTTATCAGCACCGAACTGTTTCCACGCTCCCACCCATCCTTGGTACCCGCTAGCAAGTTCCGCCACCTTGCCGATAGCTTGCCTGTCCGGATGGTGCTCACCTGTACGTTGTTTGTAAGCAAGGTATTCCTCCAACGGAATGCCTGTTATGCGTGCTGCACTCTGCTCATATATTTTGCCGTGCGTGCGGAACACTTCAAGGCGCCACTCTTCCCCCGCCAGCGCCGCCAACACCACAGCCTCGATAGCGCTGTAGTCCGAGCACACGAACCGATGCCCCGGCGCCGCCACGAAGAGCAACCGCAAGGTTCCTGCGATGACTCCGAGCACATCACCCCATCGCAAGATAGCTCCATCCAAATCTCGATCCTCAAACGACTTCAGCGCTTCCAGAGCTGTTGCGAAGTTCCACTTAGCAGGTTTGAGTGGGCCCCAACACTTCACACACATCGGCCCCGGCCCTTGTCGCGTCCCACACTCCTGACACTTCGTCACCGCAGCATCACCGCGAGGGAGGTTGTGGGGTTGGGAGCCCCGCCCGGCCCACCGACCGGTACGCTCCGCGCCGTAATACATGAACGTCCCCCGAACGCGGCCGTCCTTGCACATCGTGCGTTTGAGCGCTCCGAGCTTCTTCACGCTAGCTGAAGCGAGCGCGGCGCGGATCTCCAAAACGCGACGAGCCCACGGGTGGGCGTGGACGAGATGCGTCTTATCGTCGAGCGTCTTCTCGATCGTGGGAGCGGTCATATCCAACATCGGGATGCCATAGTCCGCGAGCATTTTTTGCATCTCCCCTACCTGCCCGGCGGTCTCTATCCGCCCGTTGGTGAGATGCACCAGCTCCACGGTCAAGCGCTCAGTCATGCCGTCGACCAACGCTTGGCAGTTTTCCATCGCCGCCACATCTACCGCGACGCCGCGCTCGTTGATTTTTTGGTCGAGCTTCCAGACTTCCAGCTCGTACGGGGACAACTCGGGGACCGCGTCACTCAGCGCAGACTCCACGCGCACGTCTTGAGCGCAGTACGAGTAGAACCGAAACGCATTCTCGTGGTCGTCGCCCATGTATTGACGCAACCGTAGGTCGTGCTTCGTGGGGCTACGCGGAACACAGAACCGTTTGATGAGCCCTTCCCCGATCGGGTCCTTTCGGAGCCCCATCTCCATTGCGTTGGCTGCATTTTTGAGAGCGCCTGGAAGACCGTAGGCACGAACAGCCGCCATCGTGTCTCGGGTATTCTCTAACGCAAGCAACGGCCACCCGTAGAGACGTATGCACACGCGGTCCCAAAACAACCACTCAAACATCGAGTTATAAGCTTGAACGAGGCCGCCGCTGCGTACGTGCTCTAACAAGTCGCTCGGGTTCTCCATGCCGGGGACCCACGTCTGCATCTCTCCGCCCGGGAACCGATAGCAAGCGATCAAAACTTCAGCGGTCGGATGCGCGGCATAGACCGCAGCCCCGACCGCAGGCAACCCCCCTTTTTGTCTGCCGGCGATCGAGCGCCACCGTTGACCATCAAACGAAAAACCCGCAGCCGAAAAAGTTTCGAGGTCTAGGTTTACGACCGCCGGCACACGTCGTCCTCTTGGTTCACTCTCCGGCCTTCTTGTTGAGCGCGCGATGGATATCGAAAACCATCTTAAATAACGACTCGGCTAGAATGTGACCGCAAGCCACGTTGCACAGAAAGTGAGCGAAAGACGATTCATCCTGAATCGCAAACCCGGCTATCACGCCCGATCCAACGAATACGTAAAAGAGCCGATTCTCCCCCTGTTGGTATATGTCCAACATCGGGTAACTTTCTATTGGAAGGAAACCGTTTTCCTCCAACCAATCGCTCCCGATATCATTCTCGTCGGGGAAAACCTCTAAGGGCTCGTCAGTGAACACCCCGCCTCGGTACACTACGGTCACACCAAATACCCCGCGCTCCGCATCTGGTCTTCAGTCCAACCCGCCGTGACTAACGATGCATACGTCGGTGAACCTGGCGTTGTCGCCTTCGGTGGCGCAGGTGCGATCGGAGCCGCCACTGGAGCCGCCACTGGAGCCGTCACTGGAGCCGCCACTGGAGCCGCCACTGGAGCCGCCCCAAACCCGGGGGCCGGAGCGGGAGCCGGCACACCGACAGGAACAGCAGCCCCGGGGACTAGGACGCCCGGTGGGATGCCTGGAGCCGGCACGCCCATGGGGACGCCCTGTGGGACGCCCTGTGGGACGCCCTGTGGGACGCCAGGCGGCGGTACGCCAGGCATGCCGGCCGCAGGGGCAACCGGAGTTGCCGACGCGCCCACGGGCAACTGAATGGGGTCAGCGAACACGACGGCAGCGTCGGGTCCCGAGGAGATCTCTTCGCCATAGCCGCAAAGCTGAAGCATCCCATGGTTCAGATACACGCCAGGTTTGCTCTGGGACTGATTGCCCCTACACGTCACATTGACGCGGACGTAGTCCCCGCGCTTGATCGCGGTCGGGTCGACGATAGCTTCCTGACCCTGTCCGTACACCTTCGGAGCAAACGAGCTTTTGAAACTGATCACCCAATGCCCGGGATACCCCTCTTTCTCACAAGGTTTCACGCCACGCATGTTGGGGACGGTGCTGTCACCGTCGATCCACTTGAAACTGAACGTAGGAAAGGCGCACTGGCCGTTCGGGAACAACTGGGGGAACCCTTCGGCAGCCGCGGCGTAGATCAGTGCTCGCATCTCCTCCGTCTCCGGGTCCGTTTTCGGGAAAGCAATCTGGACGAGATACTCCACTCGAGGTTTCTGATCCCGAGTCACCAAAGGACGACCATCGAAGTCCTTATCAAAAGCCGTGAAGACGTTGCCGCCAACAAGGCGTCCAACAGGGGAGAGGAAAGTGTGTGACGTGGTCATTTCTGTTCTCTTCTTTCGTTCGATTTGATTTTTCTCTGATAGCGCCCTACGTGATTTCCGGAGTGCCATCCAAGCTTGTGAATCTCTTCGCAAGCACTCTGATGCGCGTCTGTAGGAGAGGAACCGCTGGCACGACTACGTGCGTAAGCGACGTTGTAGATGTCCGCTAGTGCGTCCGCGTTACCGAAGCCATCAGGGGGCCAAGGATGCCGCTCGTTAGGTGTTGTCATCAATCTACCTTCCGTTGCATCCACAGGTACCAAAGAACCCAGTCGCTCCAATCTTCCCTTACGTCCCGTCCCATCATCGATTCCCTTTAGCGGGCGGTACGCCCGCAAACTCCATGTTCGGGTCGTTACTGAAGATGTTTTTGGCTCGATTGTCAGCATCCGTCGACACCACCATTTTGCCGGGTTGATACTTGATGAGGGGTCGCAGCATCGCGTCCGATACCCCCGCGTCTTTGAGTTGAGTAGGAGTAGGGAGTTTAGGTATCGCCGGGTCCTTGCCCGTAAAAGTTTGGATGGCGAAACGAGCGGCGTCTTCATCGACGGCCCACTTCACCCGGCCCCCTTGGCCCTCGCGCATGACCACCCCGGGTATCTGCGCCCCGCCATGCAACTTGGCTGCTGTCGATTCTTCCAACGCACCTAGACGAAGCTTGAGGACATTGACGGTCTCTCGAAGTACTTGCAGTTCTTTACCGACGTGCTCATCCGGGAGGTCGATGGGCTCGCTCATGGCGTACTCCACCGCAGCCAGAGACACGTTTCGAGCTGCCTCGCAACCCGCCAGTGCCTCGCAGTACAGACAGTGCGCCCCGGGACGAAGTACCGCGGTCGGCTTGAGCGCTTCTTCCAACGCCATGCCGATCTTCAGCATCCGGTCCTGAAGATCGGACCACGTCACGTGCCAGGCACGTATCGAGCCATCGCGATGAAAAGGTAACGGTTGAGCAACCCGCAACTCGATGGTCCAATCCACTGGACACAGCATCACGGCGTAACAAAGAAGCTGCCAGTTTTCAAATACATCAACGATGCGCCAGCCTGTCTTCAGATCCCAGATGATGAGGTGCTTCGTAAGTACATCGAAGAGCACGGCATCCGGCGTACCCTCCAGTAACGGGTTCAGATGCCACTGCGCCTTTCGTTCGATACGCAACTCGGACTGCGGTCGCCCCCAATGCTCCTTTTGGACGTCGGCCACATACGGGTCGATGACCTTCGCGTCCTCACTCCCATAGACCCGCTCGCCCCCGGTCAACGCAGTGGCGGCGAGACCGTGTAGTCGCGTGCCATTCTCAGCGGCGGCGTTGGTCGTCTGTGGGTACCGAGCTGCTAAAGCAACGGAACCGCGACAACCCGCACCAACCCACCGTCCCGCAGAGGACGGACGGGGTAGGACTACATCGGGCACGTGGCGTCCAAGGCGGCGATAGCATCCGCATACTGCTCAGTGTTGCCGTGGAGCTTCGTAGGCTCGATCATTACTGCGCGCAGGGCTGCTTGAGTTTGCTCCTGCGAATACTTACCGTTTCGGATCGAGAATGCCTCAACGACGTTGTCCCAGGAGACTGGTCCGTACGCAGCAGGGGGCTCAGGGGCCAATGGCGGCGTGCGAGGGGCCACTGGGGGCGGGTCGTCCGGAAGCGCGGCAGGCAACGCTTTATCAACGTCTTCTTGGCTGACACCTCGTTTACGTCGCCATTGGTCGTCCTTCGTCTTCGTCTTCGTCTTCGCGTGGAATCGTTCGTCCCAGGGTCGGCCTGCACTATCGACTTCAACAGCGGGGGCCGACGTCATAGCTTCCGTCCCAGTGGACGGCACATCCCGCAGGAGGGTCCTCATCGTCTGCGACAGTGCAGCCGGTGCAGGCGGGACAACGGCTAATGTTGCCGCCGCTGCGGGTGGCGGTGGCGGTGGCGGAGGTGGGGGTGCCCCCGGCGGCGGAGGTGCCCCCGGTGCGGGCGGTGCGGGTGGCGACGGCGACGCCTCACCGAACACCAACTGCATGTGCTGCAACAACTCGCAAGCCTCTGAAATTTCAGAGGGAGAATGTGAAAAACTCAACGTGATCTTCATGCGTAAACACTCCTTGCGCCCCGCAATAGCATTGCGGTTCGGTCGAGCCTGGACGGGGCGACGGGCACTGTACGCTTGACCAAAGAGGGCGTCAACCTCTACTGTCATTTTTCGGTGTTGCTCCGTCCATACCAGTCCGACCTTCGGGTCGGGATAGACCGCGTATGGGCGCGAGGCGGAACGCCACTCGCCGTACTCGCTACCGGTGGCGGCAAAACAGTAATTTTTGCTCACATCGTTCGAGAGCACGAAGGTCCAGCGGTCGTCATCGCGCATCGTCGAGAACTCGTAGGACAGATCTCCCTCGCTCTTGCTCGTGAAGGTGTCGTCCACCGGATCATCGCGCCCGACACCACAGTTCGCGCCATCGTGAGAGCGAACACCGAAGAACTCGGACACTCTCGTTACTCACCGACGTCTGATGTTGCCGTAGCCAGTGTCGACTCCATTGGAAGAGCAGCTGACAAGTGGCGGTTCAGCGTGACCTTGTGGGTCATGGACGAAGGCCACCATCTATTAGAGAGCAACAAATGGGGTCGGGCCATCGCTTTATTTCCCAACGCTCGTGGTCTTGGAGTCACGGCTACACCAGAGCGCGCAGACGGAAAAGGTCTCGGGAAAGGCGCTGCAGGGGTGTTCACGCACATTGTAGAAGGTCCGCCCATGCGGGAACTCATCGATGCTGGCTACCTCTCCGATTACGAAGTCTACGTACCTCCGTCTACGTTGGATGTGTCGAAGATCAAGATCTCCCGTGCGACGGGTGACTATTCCGTTCAAGACATGCAGACCGCTGTTGCCAAAGCCGAGATTACCGGTGACGTCGTTGCACACTATCTCAAATACGCCTCCGGCAAACTCGGTGTCACGTTCGCGGTGAGTGTTGCCGAAGCCGAGATACTCGCAGAGGCATATCGTCAAGCTGGTGTACCCGCGGCTGTCGTATCTGCGAAAACACCCGCAGCGGAACGGGCCGAGACGATCCGTCGGTTTCGAGGACATGAACTCATTCAACTGGTGAACGTCGACATCTTCGGGGAATGGTTCGACTTGCCGGCAATCGAGGTGGTGAGTTTCGCCCGCCCCACCAAGTCTTTTCCCTTGTTTTGTCAGAGTTTTGGAAGGGGCCTTCGACCCCTTCCCGGGAAGAAATTCGCCATCATCATTGACCACGTCGGCAACGTGATCGAGCACGGGCCTCCTGACGCCTATCGCGTCCACTCTCTCAAATCCCGCGATGCAAAAACTGCGACCCTCAACCCGCTGTCTCTCAAAGTTTGCCCGGGTTGCGCTCGGGCCTATAGAAGGATCCACGTATCGTGCCCCTACTGCCACCACGTACCGGTTCCAGCCGGTCGCTCTACTCCAGCTCAAGTAGATGGAGACCTCGTAGCACTAGATACTGCGACGTTAGAAGCCATGCGAGCTGCTGTTGCCCGCGTCGACCTCAGTGCTGACGAGTACGCCCAAGACTTGTTTCAACGCAATTGTCCCGAAATAGGCATCCGCGCCAACACGAATCGGCACCGTGCTACGCAAGAGTCTCAAGAGCGACTGCGACTCATCCTGGATTGGTGGCGAGGCGTAAAAGTTTCTGAAGGGCTCTCCGAGCGAGAATCTTACAAAGCGTTCTACTTAGAGTTCAGCGTCGACGTGCTCAGTGCTCGGGCGCTCCCCGCTAAAGACGCCGACGAATTATGCGAACGCATTCGCGTCACCCTCCCCTTCGCTGCCCAATGCATGGCCCCATGATGATACGAGCTGACAAAATACATCTCGGAGATCGACTCGTGTGTAGCGATGGGGAAATCCGCGAGATTGATATGATTGAACGAGGACGATGGGACGGCAAACTGACGTTCCGATTCAGTTTCACCGATGGGAAATGGCTCGAATGCCCGATTAGCGGATTGGTGACGAAAAGATGACTGTCTACGTTATCGATGATTGGGCCCACCGATGGGGGATACCGCCTGAAGCGATGGCGGACCTCAGAGCCCAACTCACCACCAAAACTCCCTCGCCGTCCCCCGGCAACAAAGAAGTCGACGTCATCAGTAACGTTCGGTTAATAGCAAGCGAAACCGGTTGGATTGTGTTCAGAAATAATGTGGGCGCCTGCTACGACAACACCGGTCACTTCATCCGCTACGGACTTGCCAATGACTCCGCACAGTTAAACAAGTCACTCAAGTCGAGCGACCTCGTTGGGATCCGGCCAGTCATCATCGACCCCACGCATCTCGGGCGCACCATCGGACAGTTCGTTGCCTTAGAATGCAAACGCCCCAACTGGAAGTTCAAAGGAACAAAACGTGAACAAGCTCAAGAAAGGTTCCTTACGTTGATCGCATCCAACGGCGGCTATGCCCGCTTCTCGACAGGGGAGTTGTAGATGTGATCCCTCCTCCCATCATTCCCCCCGCGCTCGCTGCGATGGCTGCGTACCCGCAGTGGATCTGCTGGCAGCTCGTCCAACGTCAAGGCAAACCCAAGCCCGACAAAATACCAACGGACCCGCACACGCGACTTCCGATGGACGCGCAGCTCCCTTCTAACTGGATGGATGCCGCAACTGCGCTAGCCGCTGCGACCGCAGCGCAACTCGGAATAGGCTTCGTGTTTACCGAGAACGATCCTTTCGTCTTTCTCGACATCGACAACTGTGCTACTCCACACGGACCCAATCCGTGGGCGGACCACGCCTACCAACTAATCTCCGCGCTTCCGGGCGCGGCGGTCGAAACTTCATGCTCTGGACGGGGCCTGCATATCTTCGGCCGCTGTGCCAGGGGCCTTGTTCACGGATGTACCAACCCGCTCGGCCTTGAGCTGTACTCGTCCAAGCGCTTCGTCGCAATAGGCACGGGAGCAATGGGGGACGCGGGCACGGACTGCACCGCCGGGTTCCAAGCCGTCGCCGCCCACTACTTTCCGCCCCAAGCTGACCTCACTGGCGTCTGGACGACGGAAGCACAGCCGGGGTCGGGCATCGCTGACGACTACGCGTTAGTCCGCAAAGCTATCGCCAGCCAGTCGGCTAGATCCGTGTTTGGTAACAAGGCGAGCTTCAAAGATCTGTGGGAAGCCAACGACCTTGCGCTCTCCGTCACCTACCCCCACCCGTCGCAGGCGTACGACGCGAGTGGTGCGGATATGGCTCTCGCCGCTCACCTTGCGTTTTGGACAGGAGGCAACTGCAAACAGATCGAACGCATTATGCGGCAGTCTGCGCTGGCTCGAGAAAAGTGGAGCCGAGATGACTATCTTCCCAACACGATCATGAAAGTGGTCGCACGCGGCGGCGATGTGTATCGCGGGTCGATGCTCAAGTCGGATGAGGACGCGCGAACGCAGGCACTCATCGAAGAAGCTCGCACCGCATCGTCAGCCCCTCCAGCTCCACCCCCGCCAATAGACCTCTCGGCATACGGCGCGCC